>Ga0247840_10000608_pt1 | contig 73189 bp, 63 predicted proteins | sample LaCruzMarch2015__FD_192404 | JGI IMG/M metagenome (GOLD analysis project Ga0247840, IMG submission 192404) | Freshwater microbial communities from meromictic Lake La Cruz, Castile-La Mancha, Spain - LaCruzMarch2015_17m | ecosystem: Environmental > Aquatic > Freshwater > Lake | place: Spain... | reverse complement strand
TAAAAAGCAGGGGCACGCTCAAAAAAATTTATTTTGATTATAAAAAAAATTGAAGTTTTATTATTGCTTAATACAAATCAAAGTTTCACATATTTGAAAGTATGAAAAAAAACAAAATTATTGAAACAATAAAAGATTTTCCTGAAGAAGTAAATTTGAGCGATTTGTTTGAGCAATTGATTGTGGCAGAAAAAATAGATAGGGGCTTAGAACAAATTGAAAAGGGAGAAATTGTGGCGCATGAAGATGTTGTAGAATACTTTAGAAAAAAATGGAGCAAATAGTTTGGCCTAAACTTGCTTAAAAAGACCTTGAGCATATTTAGGGTTCACTCAAAAGCGCTTAAAAAGCTATAAATGTTGCGTTTATCTTAATTTTAAAATTTTGAATCCAAGGATTTTTTGAAAAACTTAACAATTCCGTGCATTGTAGATTTGGAAAAACTTCAATTTGCGGGTTTTAAGCTAGCCAGAAATACGGTGTCTGCTTCGTTACAGCCATTTCGAAGTATTAATTATACATCTTCAATGTCTGTGCCTTGCATCAACCGCATTTCTGACTTTTTGAGCAAACCCTATTTATGACTTTATTGCTTTAGAATCACCCTACTATGCTCAGAAAACAATTGAACAATTTTTTATTCGTGTGGAGGTGTTATCCGTTTATCCTCAAATTGGAAAAGACGTTAACGATTACCTTAAAAACAATGTAAAAGAGTTAATTGAAGGGAATTACAGAATATTTTACAGAGTTAATAAAAATAGCATTTCAATAATCCGAGTACACCATAGTGCACGAAGAATTAAAAAAAGAAAATAATTTAGTTAAAACTAAGCTATTGCGTAATCTTTACCATTATTCTGCGCTGCATTTACTGTTGCAGCCTGCACGAAACCGAGGAACAATGGATGTGGATTTTCTACCGTACTTTTATATTCAGGGTGAAATTGCACACCAATAAACCAAGGATGATTGGTGTTTTCTACAACTTCTATCAATGCTTTTTCTTCATTCACACCAGAAGCAATTAAACCTGCATTACCGAAATCTGATAAATACAAATTATTGAATTCATAGCGGTGACGGTGGCGCTCTGAAATTTCCTCTCTTCCATAAACTTTATGAGCCAATGAATTCTTGCTTAACCTACAATCGTAAGCTCCCAAACGCATGGTTCCGCCTTTGTTTGTTACTTTCTTTTGGTTTTCTTGTAAATGAATTACGGGATGTGTTGTTTTCGGAGCCATCTCCGTTGAATGGGCGTCTTGCCAACCCAATACATTTCTTGCAAATTCTATAACCGCACATTGCATTCCTAAGCATATTCCGAAAAACGGAATATTTCTTTCGCGTGCGAATTTTATAGCTGATATTTTTCCTTCGATGCCTCGCTCACCAAATCCTGGTGCTACCAAAACACCGTTTAAGCCTACAAACAGCGCTTCTACATTGTCGTCTATGATATCTTCAGAATGTATCCAACGAATGTGAACCTGCACTTGATTGGCAGCACCAGCATGAATAAATGCCTCTGCTATAGACTTGTAAGCGTCTTTTAATTCTATGTATTTTCCTACAATACCTATTTCAACTTCCGATTTAGGATTGCGTAATTTGTATAAAAATTCTTTCCAAATGGTTAGGTCAGCTTTTTCCAAGTTGGGCATTCCTAACTTTTTCAAAACTACACGGTCTAACTCTTCTTTTTCCATTAACAATGGAACATCGTAAATAGAATTTGCATCTCTTGATTCTATTACTGATTCAGCACTAACGTTGCAAAACAAACCGATTTTACGTTTTAAATCGGCACCCAACTCATGTTCGGTGCGGCACACTAAAATATCTGGTTGTACACCTTGTTCTAAGAACATGCGCACAGAGTGTTGCGTAGGTTTGGTTTTCAATTCACCTGCAGCTGCCAAATATGGAATGAGCGTTAAGTGAATCACTAGGCTTTGCTGTGGCTCTAAAATGAGTTTTAACTGTCTGATGGCTTCTATGAAAGGTAAACTCTCAATATCGCCAACGGTTCCGCCGATTTCGGTAATTACAAAATCGTAGCGGCCAGTATTGCCTAAAAGCGTGATACGGCGCTGAATTTCGTCAGTAATATGCGGAATAATTTGAACTGTTTTGCCTAAAAAATCTCCTCTTCTTTCTTTTTCAATTACCGACTTATAAATACGGCCAGTGGTTACGTTATTTGCCTGTGATGTAGGAACATTTAAAAAGCGTTCGTAATGACCCAAATCTAAATCTGTTTCGGCACCATCTTCTGTTACATAACATTCTCCATGCTCATAAGGATTGAGTGTTCCTGGGTCGATGTTTAAGTAAGGATCTAATTTTTGAATGGTAACTGAATAGCCTCGTGCTTGTAATAATTTAGCTAAAGAGGCAGAAATAATTCCCTTACCTAAGGAGGAGGCGACGCCTCCGGTTACAAAAATGTACTTAGTGGGCGTTTGCATTAGTAGGGGTCCTTATTGGTTGCGCAAAATTAAGGATTTTATCGGCTTTATTTTTATAAAGTACATTTAATTAAGATTTTACTTCCTAAAACCTGAAAAACAAACTGTTAGCAATCGCTAAAAGTGAATATTTACAAGGGTTTGGCTTGTGGATATTTTCTAAATAAGCTTTTTAACCGCATTTCTATGACACCAATAATGGCTTCCCGAAAAATTTTACCCGACATTTTCGACTGTCCTTCGGTACGGTCGTAGAAAATAATGGGCACTTCTGTTATTTTAAATCCGCATTTCCAGGCTGTAAATTTCATTTCAATTTGAAAGGCATAACCCATGAATTTAATCTTATCGAGTTCTATAGTTTCTAATACCTTTCGATTGTAACATTTAAATCCGGCTGTTGTATCCCGAATACTCATTCCCGTAATTCTTCTTACATAAGCTGATGCATAATAAGACATCAATACACGTTTCATGGGCCAGTTTACCACATTTACACCAGTAATATAGCGGGAACCAATTGCCAAATCTGCTCCACCATCGGCACAGGCGCTGTAAAGTCTCAATAAATCGTCTGGATTATGCGAAAAGTCGCAGTCCATTTCGAAAATGTAATTGTAGCTTTTTTTGAGTCCCCATTTAAAACCATGAATATAGGCTGTTCCTAAGCCAAGTTTGCCTTTGCGTTCTTCAATAAATAATTTATCAGGAAATTCGGGCATTAACTTTTTTACAACTGCTGCAGTTCCATCGGGTGAGCCATCATCTATGATCAACAAATGGAAAACTTTAGGCAAGGAAAATACCTTCCGAATCATCTTTTCGATGTTTTCGATTTCGTTGTAAGTTGGAATAATTACGAGACTATCAGACAAAATTGGATGGTTCTAAAAATGGGTTGAAACGCAGCAATTAGTGGTTAAATTGTTTTACAGTTTGCACAAAAACCTTCACCGATTCAGGGTTAGTGTCGGGATACAAACCGTGCCCTAAATTAGCAATATGATGCGAGCTACCAAAAGCCTGCAACATTTTTTCTGTTTCTTTTTTAATGGTTGAATGATCGGCATATAATAAACAAGGGTCTAAGTTGCCTTGTAATGTTTTATTGTTACCAATTATTTTGCGCGAATGAGCAATATCCATGTTCCAATCGAGGCCAATGGTATTGCAAGATAACTTACCTAAATCTTCTAAAGCGAAAAATGCACCTTTTGCAAAAACTGTAAGAGGAACTTCTGTAATTGAATCGCAAATTTGTTTAATGTACGGCGTTGAGAATGTGGCATATTGCGCAGGTGATAAAATACCAGCCCAGGAATCAAACAATTGCAACATGTCGGCACCTGCTTTTACTTGGGCTTTTAAATAGGCAATGGTGCTATCGGTAATCATTTGCAATAACTGGTGCGCGAAATCGGGTTGTGTATACAACACTTTTCGGGCAATGGAGAAAGTTTTTGAACCCGAACCTTCTGTCATGTAAGCCAAAATTGTCCAAGGAGCGCCAGCAAATCCAATTAAAGGAACACGATTATTAAGACCTTGTTTTGTTAGCTTGATGGCTTCCAATACAAAACCTAAATCTTTTTCAGGGTCAGCAATGTGTAATTTTTGGAGATTATCGGGTGTGCGAATAGTATTTTCGAACCAAGGACCTTTGTTTTCGAGCATTTTGTAAGGACAGCCCATTGCTTGAGGAATCACCAAAATATCTGAAAAGATAATGGCAGCATCTACTCCTAAAATATCTACAGGTTGAATGGTTACCTCAGCGGCCAATTCTGGCGTTTCTACCAGTTCAATAAAATCGCGCACATTGGCACGCACAGCGCGGTATTCTGGAAGAATACGTCCAGCTTGTCGCATCAACCAAACGGGTGTTCTTTCTGTTTGCTCGCCTCTTGCTGCACGTAAAATTAAGTCGTTTTGTAAATTCATTTATCTATTTTCTAATTCAGAAACTTTTAAATCCCCGATTTAAGTAAGTAATTATCAATCCATTCGCGTACACAAGCGTCGCCGCCTTTGCGACTCAGCACTACATTCACTACATTTTTTACTGCAGGTAAAGCATCAGCAGGACAAGCTGAAAAACCAACAATGTTGATAATAGAAAGGTCATTTATATCATCGCCGATAAAAGCTACTTGTTGAGGAGTAATTTCCAGGGAATCGCACCAGCGCATCAGCACTTCACTTTTTGGCTCTATTCCACAATACACGTGATTAATGTGAACAATATCCGCCCGTTTTTGTATCAGGTTGATGTTAGTACCATGACTGATAATGCCTGTTTCAAAACCAGCTTTGTTCAGCATTCTAATGGCCAATCCATCTTTTGCATTAAACTTCTTCAATTCATCGCCACTTTCGGTATAAAACATGCCACCATCGGTCATCACACCATCAATATCAAATATTATCAACCTTAAATCAGACGGAACTGCTGCTTGTGCACGTAAATCTTGTTTTAACAAATTATCTGTTGTAATTCCAGCTAAATCGCTGATTAACAAAATGCTATTCAGTTCAGGATGTTGGTTCTCAGAAAATTGCTGAAACAAATCTTCCTCAATTTTGCCCGTTTCATATAAATAGGAAATGTTTTTTCTAAAGAAATCCATCTTATACCATTTGTCTTCCTACAGCATTTGCAATAGGTTGAAGGGTTTGCATGAGATTACGAAACTGATCGTAAGTTAATTGTTGAGAGGCATCAGAAAGTGCTTTTTTCGGTTCTGGATGCACTTCTACCAATAAACCATCAATGCCCATTGCCACGCAGGCACGAGATAAATCTGCCACTCCATAAGCATAACCCATGGCATGACTTGGGTCTAAAATCAAAGGTAAATTGGTGTATTCCTTTAAATACGAAACACCGCATAAATCTAAGGTGAATCGGGTTTTAGTTTCGAAGGTACGTATTCCTCTTTCGCAGAGCATCACATTCGGATTTCCTCCGCTCAGCACAAATTCGGCACATTGCACAAATTCTTGTAAAGTGGCACCAAATCCTCTTTTTAACAAAATGGGCTTATCCGTTTTTCCGCAGCGTTTTAAGATACCATGGTCGTACATAGATTTTGCGCCAATTTGAATAATGTCTGCATATTCTATAATCGCTTCAACATTGGTGGCATCACGCACTTCAGTTACGATGCTAAAACCATATTTATCGCGCATTTTGGCCAATAACATCAAACCATCAATTCCCAAACCTTGAAATGTATAAGGTGAAGTACGCGGTTTAAATGCACCAGCGCGCATGTTGTTAACGTTTAATTCTTTTAATAATGATGCGGTAAGTTCTAATTGTGCCTCAGATTCCACTGAACAAGGACCTGCAATCATTACTGTATTTCCAGTATTGCCGCCAACAATTGTTTTTCCCCATTTCACTTCACGCACTTCTTTGCGGTATTGTTTAGATGCCAATTGAATATCAGAATCTGTAACCCAACTTTTATCTGTATATGCTTCCAATGCAGAAGGAACAGACTTTACAGAAGAAGATAATACGAAAATATAGGCTCCATTCTCCTGAAAAAAAGCAGCTTGATTGGCCTCAGCAAGTGTTGTAGCTTCTTCGTGAGAAATATTTTGACGTAATTGTAAAATCATGGGAATTTGTATGGTTGAATAAATAATGAACCTGTAATTTCTTGTTGTTCATTCACTGCAAAGAAATACGGTGAAGGAGCTTCAAATTCTTTGAGTAATTGAATGAGTTCTGAAACAGGCATGTCTTGGTTAATAAATACTGCACTTCCATTTACTTCGGCATAACTGAGCACTTGTTCCATCGCAGTGAACCATTGAGATTGATGTGAAATATCTGAAATATCAGATTTGCTTGATATGAACAGTGTGAAAGGAAGCACGCCATAAGTCAATTCTGAAGTAGTAAAATGCTCAGTTCCAGTGGCCATAATATCTTTTACTAACCAAGTAAGTGGAGCCGCGGTATTTAATAGTTCCACCGCTTTTTCAACACTTTCTTGTGCAAATAAATAAGAACCTGATACGATTTGTTCTACCCCAAAAAGTCTTAGAACACCAGCAATTTCATGCGTAACACCGCCATCAACATACATTGGCAAATGTTTATAAGCCTGACGGTATTTGATGATGTTTGCAAATTTATCGGGAGTAAATTTTCCACCACTTATTCCGGGTGTTGTCATCATTAACAAAATCCATGAAGCCGTTTTTTGATAGGTCGCAAAACGTTTGATGTGTGTGGTTGAAAGCACTGCCACACCAACTTTTCCTTGCAAATCTTTGGGAATGAATAACGGATAATGCAAGTTTTCTAGTTGCAGGGTGATGGCTTCAATTTTAGCATTCCTAATTTCGTCCCAATATTTAACCGGATCGGTCGTAATTAAGTGTAAATCGAATGGTAAAGATGTAAATGTCCTCAATTTTTGAGCGAAATAAAAAATTTCTCGGCTTTCAATACTGTCTAAATGATAGGCATAGATACCTGCTGCATCTAACTGATTTACAGTTGATTTTAAAATATTTTGAGGTACTGTACTAATGGAAGCTGAAATGCGCATGAAGAAAATGCTTCAATAAAAAAGCGGGCAAAGATACTCCAATCGTATGGATTGTAAAAATTCCCTTAGGTTTGCATTTGTTTTTTTGACCATCCAAATATGAATAAAGTATCCAAAAGGTTAATGGTGCTCAGCGAATCTGAAACGCTTGCAATGGCAAGACGCAGCAGAGAATTAAAAGCATTAGGTAAAGATATCATCAGTTTAAGCATTGGTGAGCCCGATTACGACACACCGCAATTTGTAAAAGATGCCGCCAAATTGGCCATCGACGAAAATTTTACACACTACACACCAGTTGCTGGTTATGCTGAATTACGCCAAGCAATTTCTACAAAATTCAAACGCGACAATGGTTTGAATTACACTCCAGAGCAAATTGTAGTATCTACAGGCGCTAAACAATCTATAGCAAACGCTATTTTAAGTTTGGTTGACCCTGGCGATGAAGTGTTGTTACCAGCACCATATTGGGTGAGTTATATTGAAATGATTCGATTGGCTGGAGGTATTCCAGTTGTAATTTATTCAGGAATTGAACATGATTTTAAAATTACGCCAGAACAATTAGCGCCTCATATAACCGCTAAAACCAGGATGATGATTTTTAGTTCTCCTTGTAACCCAACAGGTTCGGTGTACAGTCATGATGAACTCAAAGCAATGGCTCAGTTCTTCCAGCATTATCCAGATATTTTCATTATTTCTGATGAGATTTACGAGCACATTCACTTTGAAGGAAAACATACCAGCATTGCTTCATTCCCAGATATTTACGACCGCACCATTACGGTGAATGGGCTTTCGAAAAGTTTTGCCATGACCGGTTGGAGATTGGGCTACATTGGCGCGCCTAAATGGATTGCAGAAGCTTGTGATAAGTTTCAAGGACAAATTACTTCAGGCACTTGTTCTATTACCCAACGTGCTGCAATTGCTGCTTTAGAAGCCGACCCAGAAGTTATTGCAACGATGGTACAAGGATTTCACCAAAGACGCGATTTGATGTATGGTTTGTTGAAAGAAATAAAGCATTTACAAGTGAATTTGCCCGAAGGAGCTTTCTACTTTTTTCCGAATGTATCAGCATTCTTGGGCAAAATGGGCGCTGGACAACTCATTCAGACACCACAGGAACTTACCATGTATTTGTTAAATGAGTTTCAATTGGCCACAGTTGGCGGAGAAGCATTTGGTTGCAACGACTCCATTCGCTTGTCTTATGCAGTATCAGAAGCACAAATTATAGAATCTGTGAAACGATTAAAAGCCGGTTTAGAAAGTTTGGTTTGATGCAAAAAGCAGCAATTGAGAAATTATTTGAACGGTTTCACCAACTTACTGTTTTGGTAATTGGCGACGTTATGCTCGATAGTTATATTTGGGGCACTGTAGACCGTATTTCGCCTGAAGCACCTGTTCCTATTGTAAATGTAAAAAAGCGTGAACATCGCTTAGGCGGAGCTGCAAATGTGGCCAGAAACATTGCGGCATTAGGCGGAATCCCAATCTTAGCTGCAACAATTGGCAATGACAGGGAAGCCGATATTTTTATTGAATTACTAGAAGAAGAGAAACTTCCAACAAAAGGCATCATTTCTTGTGAAAGGCCAACAACCGTAAAAACTAGAATTATTGGAAACAACCACCAACTTCTGCGCGTAGATGCTGAAGACAGTAGTTTGTTAGATACTAAAACTTCTGAAAATTTTGAAGCGCATGTTTTAAAGCTCATCAATGGAACTTCTTTAGATGCAATTGTGTTTGAAGATTATGACAAAGGCCTGATAAATGAGCAATTAATTGAAAATGTGGTAAAATTGGCACAACAGAAAAAGATTCCCATTGCAGTTGACCCTAAAAAGAGAAATTTTAATTTCTACAAAAACGTAACGCTCTTTAAGCCAAATCTTAAAGAGATGCGTGAAGGGCTGAAAATTGAAATTCCAGCTAAAGATATTGAAGCAGTAAAATCTGCCGATGAACTATTAAGAGAAAATCTCCAACACCAAATTTCATTGATTACTTTATCAGAAAACGGTGTTTATGTAGGTGAAGCAAATTCAAACGAACATTTTTCTGCGCATGTAAGGTCAATAACCGATGTAAGCGGTGCTGGCGATACAGTTATTGCTACAGCTACTTTATGCTTGGCTGCTGAAACTAGTGCATCATTTATGGCACAATTGGCAAATCTGGCTGGAGGAATTGTTTGCGAAAAAGTAGGTGTTGTGCCTATTGATGCAGCAATTTTAAAATCAGAAGCGCTTAAACTTTTGGCAAATAACTAGAAACAATTCAGCGCCATTACTGTTATTCACACCATGTCAGTTACACCATATTCACATTCTAAAGACAGTAAAAAGCAACAAGTTGCCCAAATGTTCGATGCCATTTCGGGTAAGTACGATTTTTTGAATCGTTCGCTCTCCTTTGGTATTGATGTGTATTGGAGAAAAAAAATGGTAAGGGAATTGAAAAAAATTAAACCTCAATCCATTTTAGATATTGCAACTGGTACAGGAGATGTAGCTATTACAATGCAGCAACTGCATCCCGAAAAAATAATCGGAGTAGATATTTCTGACGGAATGCTTGAAATAGGAAGAGAAAAAATTCAACGTAAAAACTTGCAACACATCATACAATTACAAAATGGTGATTCCGAAAATTTAACATTTACGTCTAATAGTTTCGATGCAATAACGGTTGCTTTTGGAGTAAGGAACTTCGAAAACCTTTCAAAAGGCCTTTCCGAAATGCACCGTGTTTTGAAGCCTGGTGGCAAAGTGGTGATTTTAGAGTTCTCTAAACCGAAAATTTTTCCAGTAAAACAGTTGTATAACTTTTATTTCAAATACTTTTGCCCTTGGTTTGGAAAAATTATTTCAAAAGATACCTCCGCATATCAGTATTTGTTCGATTCTGTAAATGCATTTCCTGAAGGAAAAGAATTTACAGATATCGCTGAAAGCAGCGGCTTTACAAAGATGAATTGCGAGCGTGTAACTTTTGGAATCGTTAGTCTGTACACTGCTATAAAATAAAACTAATTAACTTTCGTTGAAGCAAACGATTACTAAGTACGTGATAAAAATACGCTTTCTACTTCTGGTGGCGGTATTGTCCATTGCTTCAACGGGGAATGCTCAAAATCGGAAAATCTTAAATTTACCTAATTACGACAGGCAAACCATACATTTTGGCTTTTTGTTAGGAGTCAATAGCTTGGATTTTGTCACTAAGCCCGTTAAAGACATAAGAATTCTTGATTCTTTGAATGTCATACAAAATTTTAGTGGAGCCGGTTTTAGTTTAGGAATCATTGCCAACTTGCACATGGGCGATAATTTCGATTTGCGCTTCCTTCCTACACTTTCTTTTGGCGAAAGAAGACTTACCTACACTATTAACTATAAAACTTTCGATTCATTAGTTACCAGAAACAAACCAGTAGAATCAACTTTACTGGAATTTCCATTATTGTTAAAGTTTAAATCTACTCGGCATACCAATTTTAGAACCTATGTTTTAGGTGGTATAAAACCAATGATTGACCTTGCTTCTCAAAATAAAGTGGATGATAAAGGCGAGAAAATTCTAAAACTAAAAAGAAATGACCTTGCTTTTGAAATCGGAATGGGATTCGATTTCTATTCTCAGTTTTTTAAGTTTACTCCAGAAATTAAAATGGCCTATGGTCTTAGTAATTTATTGGTACAAGAAGGTAATATTTTTACAGGAGGTTTAGATGCATTGCGTTCCAAAGCATTCTATTTTTCTATTACTTTCGAGTAACACATGCAAACGCTTCATCTTTCCCTTTCGCCGGAAGAAGGCTTTAGACCAGATTTACTAAAACTAGCAGTAATTCGCCATCTTGGCTTAAGCAAAACTGATGTTGTAAATGTTGAACTCTTAAGAAGGTCAATTGATGCGCGTAGCCGACAAGTAAAAATCCAAGTGCAGGTAAATGTTGCCATTAACGAAACATTGCCCCTATCAAAAATAGAACGACCGGCTTACAAAAATGTAAAAAATGCCGCCGAAGTCATTGTAATTGGTGCTGGTCCCGCAGGACTTTTTGCAGCCCTTCAATTGATTGAATTAGGCTTAAAACCTATTGTATTAGAACGCGGTAAAAACGTGCGCGACCGTCGCCGAGATTTGGCCGCCATCAACAAAGAACATATTGTAAATCCAGAATCTAACTATTGTTTCGGAGAAGGTGGAGCCGGAACTTATTCTGATGGTAAATTATACACCCGTTCTAATAAAAGAGGAAGTATTCAGTCTGTGCTCAATACTTTTTTTGAACACGGCGCTGTACCAGAAATTTTAATTGAAACGCATCCACATATTGGCACCAATAAACTACCCGGAATTATCACCGCTATGCGCGAAAGCATTATTGCACATGGTGGTGAAGTGCATTTTAATACAAAAGTCACCGAGTTCATTGTAAAAAATGCTGCTTTTGCAGGCATCAAAACCTCCCAAGGAATAACATTTTCGGCCAAAGCCTGCATTCTAGCGACAGGCCATTCTGCAAGAGATATTTACCAAATTCTTCAAAATCAAAGTATCACTTTAGAAAGCAAACCATTTGCCCTCGGCATTCGCATAGAACATCCACAAACATTAATTGATGCCATTCAATATAAATGTTCTGATAGAGGCGAGTTTTTACCTCCTTCCTCCTACTCTTTAGTTGAACAAGTAAATGGGCGTGGTGTGTATTCTTTTTGCATGTGCCCTGGTGGAATTATAGCTCCTTGTGCCACGAGTCCCGGAGAAGTAGTTACCAACGGTTGGTCACCTTCTCGCCGCAACAATCCTTTCGCAAATTCGGGAATTGTAGTGGAGATTTTACCGGAAGATCAGGTTCAATTTTCTCAATATGGAGCATTGGCAGGAATGTATTTGCAACAAGCTATTGAGCAATCTGCTTGCATTTCAGCCGGAGGTAATCAAACCGCACCAGCGCAACGCATGGTAGATTTTGTAAACAAAAAAACCTCATTAACACTGCCAGCAACTTCTTACCAACCGGGCATTGCCTCAGTAGATTTATATTCCGTATTACCAGCAGCAGTTTCCGGTAGATTGCAAATCGCTCTTAAAAACTACAACAATAAAATGCGCGGCTATTTTACCAACGAGGCTGTTTTACATGGAGTAGAATCGCGCACTTCCACACCTGTGCGCATTCCAAGAGACCCTGAAACATTGCAACACCTCCAAATAAAAGGACTTTTTCCTTGTGGGGAAGGCGCAGGTTACGCCGGAGGAATTGTATCGGCAGCCATGGATGGACAAAATTGTGCACAAGCAACCAAACGGTTCTTAGAAAGTTAATTTTTTGTGCGCCTTTTCTTGCTATCGCCCTTACAGCCCTCCTTCGTCGGGCGGTAATTGGCTCTATCAAGGGCGCGGGCTGTAGAAGTAAATATCATTATTTTAATATGTCGATTCAATCGACACGTTATTAGAACGTGTCGAAAAATCGCGAAAAAATCGACACGTTATTTGAACATGTCGATTCAATCGACACGTTGTTTTAACGTGTCGAAAATATTCAAATAAATCGACACGTTATTCCGGATTGTTATTTGAATTACTATATTCGCATGTTATGAATTTCAATAAAAATCAACCCTACAACTCATTACCAGACTTGCCTCCAAAAGCAGATTTGGAAACTCCCGAAATTTTTAAACTTACAATAAAAGCCAACAAGCTATTGGCAGAACTAAAAGGGTATTGTCAAACACTTCCAAATCCTAATTTACTTCTCAATACCATTATTCTTCAAGAAAGTAAAGAGTCTAATGCAATTGAGAACATTGTTACCACACAAGATGAACTGTATAAAGCCTCACTAAACATAACCGACAAAATTAAAAACCCTGCTGCAAAAGAAGTAATACAGTACAGAGAAGCAATGTATTGGGGATTAGAGCAGATAAACAAGAATGGCATTATTACAACAAATATGCTTGTTGGAATCATGCAAAAACTAAGGGATTCATCTGATAATATAAGGAAGAACCCAGGAACAAAGTTGGCAAATCCATCTACTAAATCAATCGTTTATACACCACCAGAAGGAGAATCACTTATCAGAGAAAAGCTAGCCCAATTAGAAAAGTTTATAAACGATGATACTTTAAATGATTTGGACCCTTTAATTAAAATGGCGCTCATTCATTATCAGTTCGAAGCAATTCATCCTTTCAGCGATGGTAACGGTAGAACAGGTCGAATTTTGAATGTACTTTACCTTATAAACAAGGATTTATTAGGACTTCCTGTTTTATATTTAAGCAGATACATTATTCAACATAAATCAGATTATTATAAATTTTTACGAGAAGTAACAGAAAAAAACAATTGGGAAGCTTGGGTAAAATTTGTATTAAAAGGAATTGGCGAAACCGCAGAAATGACTTTATTGAAGATAAATACCATTTTGCAACTAAAACAAGATACCCAGCCTTTGATTAAAAAGGTTCTCAAATCGTCATATTCTAAAGAGTTAGTAGACTTACTATACAGTTACCCTTACATTAAAACCAGCATTTTAGAAGAAAATTCAATTGCAAAAAGACAAACTGCTGCAGAGTACTTAAAAAAGATAGAAAATACAGGATTAATCACTTCAATAAAAATTGGTAAAGAGGTCTATTATATCAATACTGGTTTAATGAAAGTTTTGTCTGAATAACCTAATTATATTTAACAATCAAGCAGTTGCATTTTATTTATATGTCGATTGAATCGACACGTAGTTATAACGTGTCGAAAAAACGAAAAATAATCGACACGTCATTTTAATATGTCGATCCAATCGACACGTTGTTAGAACGTGTCGAAAATATTTAAAATAATCGACACGTTAAAAATATATTCATTTAAAAATATTTCTTTAAATCAGTTTTAAAGCTCATATATCCTAAAAATTCAGACAATAAATGCCATTAAAATCAATTATTAAAAGCTCCAATTGAACCATTAAATCCGATTAAAGCCTAACTTGAAAGCAAATTTTACTTTCAAATAATAAATTCTAAAAACCAACCATCAATTCTATTACCTTAAAAAACATGGTTGCAAAGTTGTTTATATTAAATTAATAAATACCTTCACTCATCATATAAAACCACCTCTATGAAGAAAATTCTACCATTTCTAGTGCTTTTGTTATTACTTTCAAAAGCAGTTTCGGCGCAAACTCCCTATGGAGTATATCAAGTTAACTTTGCGCCCGAAGAGTTTGTTGAAACCAATTTCGTTAGTTTACCCGACGATCGCTATTCAGACTCCATACAAATTGGCTTTCCATTCGTTTTTTTCGGGCAATCTTATAACAGTTTACTCATATCTTCAAACGGATACGTTCGTTTTGATATAAGTTATGCAAATAGCTTTTCCGACTTTTCTGTAACCCAATCATTGCCAGATGATAATGCACCGCTTTCTTCAATTTTTCTTTCTTGGTTTGACCTCATCCCAATATCTCAACCTTTAATTTCTTACGCAACTTTAGGTAATGCTCCTAATAGAATTTTTGTTGTGAACTATAACGATGTACCTTATTTTGGTTGCACAGGAACTGTTTACAAGGGTCAATTAAAATTGTACGAAGGTTCCAATAACATTGAAATGCACATTACGGATAAACCATTTTGCGAAGTTAATTCTGGTTGGACAAATTTTGCAATTGAAGGTATTCAAAATGCAAATGGAACAGAAGCTTACCATGTTCCAGGTAGAAACAATAATGGCGTTTGGCAAACGTCTAATGATGCATGGAAATTCGACCCTGATACAATAAGCGCAGAAGCTTGTTTTATGACAGGACGAGTAATTGCCGATTTTAATGGTAATTGTATTGTTGACGGTAACGACTATGCATTGCCAGGACAAGTGGTTATTCGTGATGGTAATCAAGTATTTACTTCTACAAACCAAGCAGGAGTTTATAGTTTTGAAGCAGACACAGGTGTTTATCAAATAGGTTTTAATGGATTAACTGCAAATCTGCCTTTCGGAACAGTTAATTGTCCTCAAAATGCAACTTTCAATTTAAACTTATCAGAAGCTGGAACAATTGCCGATAGTTTAGACTTTTTTATATTTCCAGATTCTACATGTGCTGACCCCCAAATTCATATTTCTCCGATGGGACCTTTTCGCCGTTGTGCAGGAAACGATAACCATCAAGCAATTTTTGTAACTAATCATGGTTTACTTCCCATTGAAAATTATTCTGTTTCTTTAACATTACCCGATTCATTATACCTGTACAACACCGAGCCCGCATTTTCTTCACAAGAGGGAAATACCTACACTTGGAATTTTAACGATACGCTTGTTTTTGGAGAAATAACGGCTATTCATTTGTACGATTCACTTAGTTGCTTCACTACTGATGGTACTTTTAAATGTATAGCTGCTACAGTTAGTTCTTCAGGAGATTGCAATACCAACAACAATATTTCAGAAATTTGTCAAATTATAAATGGTTCATATGATCCGAATCACATTCAATTGCTAACAACACCGCCAACACCACAATATGTGTACACCATGGAAGTTGAAGGTACTGAACAATGGTACACTTACCGCATTCAATTCCAAAATACTGGAACTGCGCCAGCTCAAACTGTTGTAGTTACAGACATTCTACCTTCATTTTTCGATTATAGCACAGCTGAACTATTAGGTGCTAGTCACGAATGTATGCTAGTAAATACAGGAGATGGAACATTAAAATTCGTTCATTATTTTATAAATCTTCCAGATAGTTCTGAGAATTTTGCTGAAAGTATTGGTACTGTGATATTCAAGGTTAAAACAAATCAAGTATTACTGCCAGGTCAAGAAATCGCAAATCTCGCTTCTATTGTATTTGATGTAAATGAGCCCGTTATTACCAACAACGCAATATTCGAAGTTCCGTTACCAAATGGAATAAATACAATTAATCCAAGAATGGATATTTATCCAAATCCTGCGGATCGCACGCTTACAGTTTCTTCCGAATTTTCTAATGCTACTTTACAAATTACCGATTTAAGCGGTAGAATTGTTAAAGTAGAAACTATTAATAATATCCAACAAACAATAGAAACCGCCAATATTTCAGCAGGAGTATATTTAGTAGAGCTTATTTATAATAATGTTAAAGTAGCTACTCAAAAACTAGTGGTGTCACATTAAATAACTCTGTTTCACAAAGTAAAGATCCCTTGTTTCTTATAAGATGCAAGGGATTTTACATTAGTTCTATTTGCAAGGTGTTGAAAATATTTCTAAAAATCTGTGTATTACTAATACCCTTTTTGGTGTACCATTATAATATCAGCGTTTATCTTTAAAAAACTTACTCAACAATGCTGCACTTTCTGCTGCTAAAACACCTTCAATTATTACAGCAGAAGGATGAAAAATGTTTTTTGAAAGTTGAGAAACGCCGCGTTTGGCGTCTCTGGCACCAAAAACAATGCGCCCAATTTGTGTCCAAAAGGCAGCACCAGAGCACATTACGCAAGGTTCTAAGGTTACATAAAGTGTGCATTCGTTTAAGTATTTATTATTGAGATACTCCGAAGCACTTGTGAATGCCTGCATTTCGGCATGTGCCGTAAAGTCTTTTAATTGCTCGGTTCTGTTGAATGCCCGCGCAATGATAGTTCCATTGTACACAATTACACAACCAATGGGAACTTCATCGGCATCCATTGCCTTTTGCGCCTCTTTGAGGGCGGCCTTCATAAAATAGGTATCGTCTAGCATCATTTTAATTCTTCTGTTGTTACAACATCTAAATATTCAGGATGTCTTTTTAAATAAACTACTAAAAATGGGCAAAATACCTTTGCAATAAGCTTTTCCGCGCGAATCCATTCAAAAGTTTGTTTGGCCAATTCACTTCCAAGTCCTTTTCCTTCTTCAGATTGTGGCACTTCGGTATGCATTAAGACAATTATTTTTCCCCAATAGCGATAAGTAACAAATGCCTTTTCTCCGCTATGCAATTGAAATTCCAATTGCTGTTCTGCTACATTATTTATTAAAATGTGCGCACTCATGTTGATTAATTTTAATGCAATATTAATCATATACTGTTAAAACCTTAAAATCTGCTAATTTTGCGCCCGCTTTGAAACATATTTCCCTTGAACATCCAATTTTTGAAACGCTCAGCACAGCAGCAACTGAGCTAAATGTGCGTGCATTTATAATTGGTGGATTTGTGCGCGATAAATTGTTGGGAAGACCTTGCAAAGACATTGATGTTGTTGTGGAAGGCAGCGGAATAGAAATGGCGCAAAAGGTTGCAAAAATGCTGGGGCAAACTAAGCAAATTACCGTTTTTAAAACTTACGGCACAGCCATGCTGAAACACGAGGATTTAGAAATTGAGTTTGTGGGTGCACGCAAAGAATCATACAGATTAGAATCGCGTAAACCATTGGTAGAAGATGGCACTTTGCAGGAAGACCAAGAAAGACGCGATTTTACAATTAACGCATTAGCCATTTCTTTGAATCCTTTCACCGATGAAATTGTGGACCCATTTAACGGTTTGAATGACCTTGAAAATGGAATCTTAAGAACACCATTGCATCCCGACCAAACATACAGCGACGACCCTTTGCGCATGATGCGAGCCATTAGGTTTGCCAGCCAATTAGGTTTTGAAATTGAAAAAAGTTCTTTACAATCTATACAAGCTAACAAACACAGAATCAGTATTGTTTCTATGGAAAGGATTAGTGTAGAATTAAACAAAATTGTATCATCACCAAAGCCTTCTGTGGGTTTTAAATTGCTTTTTGATACTGGTATATTGCAGTTGATTTTTCCTGAAATGGTGGCTTTACATGGGGTAGATATTATAAAAGGAAAGGCGCATAAAGATAATTTTTACCATACACTGCAGGTATTAGATAACATTTGTGCAAACAACGACAATTTATGGTTGCGTTGGGCTGCCATCTTGCACGACATTGCCAAACCTGCCACCAAAAGATTTGAACCAGAACATGGCTGGACGTTTCATGGGCATGAAGATAAAGGAGCGAGAATGGTCCCTCAAATTTTTAAACGATTAAAACTTCCCTTGAATGAAAAAATGAAGTACGTGCAAAAGTTGGTACTGCTCCATTTAAGGCCCATTGTTTTGAGCAAAGAAATTGTTACCGATTCGGCGGTTAGGCGCTTGCTATTTGAAGCTGGCGATGATATTGACGATTTAATGACCTTATGCCAGGCTGATATTACATCGAAAAACGAAGAAAAGGTAAAACGTTACCTTTCTAACTTTGAAGTAGTGAAGGTAAAACTGAGAGAAATTGAAGAAAACGATAAGATTCGCAATTGGCAACCTCCAGTAACTGGGCTAGATATTATGGAGACTTTCGGGCTAAAACCGGGAAAAGAAGTGGGAATAATTAAAACTGCCATTCGTGAAGCCATTCTGGATGGCCTGATTCCCAACGAATTTGCAGGGGCTTATGATTTTATGTTAAAAGAAGGTGCAAAATTGGATTTAATTCCTGCGAGAATATTGCAAGCTTCTGTATCTTCGCAAGATTCTGAAAACGTATGAGTATACTTAGATTTCGTGTTATTTTTGATGATTATGATGATATCCACCGCGATATTGACCTGCAGGCGGATCATACATTTGCCGATTTATTTCTGCAAATATTAAGTTCTATTGGCTTTGATAATAAGCACAAAGGTGTTTTTTATATGGCAGACCATAACCTGAGAAAAGGTGAATTAATTGGTGAGATAACTGGTGAAGAGTTAGCGCCACTAAATAAAGTTGATTTAGTGGATAGAATTGATGACCCGCATCAAAAATTCTTGTTTTCTTATGATGAAAACAATCCTTGGAATTTTAATATTGAATTGATTAAAATAATGCCCGATGCAGAATATAAAACTGTATATCCTAAAGTGGCCGCAGTTGTTGGTGCTCCTCCAGTTCAATATAAAGAAACACTCATAATTCCAAACAGAGAGCGAACCGAACCGGATGGAAGAGGACGTAAACCAAAGATTGCAGCATTAGATGATGATTTACAAATGTTTGCGGCAATGGCAGAAGATGATGAAGATGTAGAATTGGGAGAAATTGCAGAAACAGAAGAAAGTGATGAATTGGTATTGGAATTACCTGCTGAATTAGATTTAGAGACTGATAGTGAAATTGCAAAGTTGGCAGAAGAGTTTAACAATACTACTGAAACAAGCGGCTCGGGAGCAGCCGAGGAGGACGAAGAGTATGGATTTGGGGATGATGAAGATGATGAATTCGGAGAGAAAGATGATGATGAATTCGGTGGAGGCTATAGCGGCGGCGGCGGAAGTGATTACGATGAATAGGCCAAATGCCAATTGAAAATAAAAAGTTAATTGTTATTGGTGGGCCAACTGGCTCTGGTAAAACTACATTAGCAATTCAACTTGCAAAGCATTTCAATTGTTCTATTATTTCAGCAGATGCACGCCAGGTATTTCGTGAATTGAAAATTGGAAGTGCCGCACCAAATGAAGAAGAGTTAAAACTAGCTCCTCATTTTTTTGTTGGTGACCGCTCTGTTAATCAGCCTTTTAATGCTGGAATGTTTGAGCATGAAGCTATCACTTTACTTGATAATTTATTCTTTCAAAGTAACATTCAGATAGTTTGTGGAGGTTCCGGCCTTTACATCAACGCCTTGTTAAATGGAATGGATGAAATGCCAGAAATTCCAGCAGAAATACGTGATTCTTTAAATAAAAGATGGAAAGAAAAGGGCCTGATGACTCTGAGAGCTGAATTAATTGTGAAGGACCCTTCATTTGCTGCCCAAGTCGACCTCGATAATCCACAAAGGATTATCAGAGCATTAGAAATTATTAATGCAACTGGGCAGCCTTATTCAAGTTTCAGAAAGAAAACGGTCAAAGAAAGAAATTTTAAAACTTATTACTTTGCTACAGATGTTAAAAGGGAAGACTTGTATAACAACATTAATAGCAGAACTTTAAAAATGATGGAGCATGGCTGGCTGGCAGAAACAGAAGCTCTTTTGCCAAATAGGCAGCTCAATGCATTGCAAACGGTTGGTTACAAAGAACTTTTTCAACACTTGGATGGAAAGATTACCCTAGATGAGGCCATTGCATTGATTCAACAAAACACAAGAAGGTATGCAAAAAGACAGGTAACCTGGTTAAAAAACCAAGCTCCTTCAATATGGGTAAATCCAGTAAATGGACTGGAGGAAATTCTTAAAATATTAGACTAAGCTTCCCCTCCTGCAGCTTCTGCAGCGGCTTTCTTAGCATTCAGGGTTTCAATGTATTGGTCTATCATAAACAAACCTTTTCCATCATCACCAACCAACTCTATTTTATCCAAAATAGACTTAAATAACACTTCTTCTTCATGTTGCTCTGCTACATACCATTGAATAAAGTTCAGCGTAGAGAAATCTTTTTCGCGGTTGCATAAATCAACCAATTCCATCACACTTTGGGTAACCTTAATTTCACTTTGATAAATGGTTTTGAAAACCTCCGCAAGCGATTTAAATTCTGTTTTCGATTTTTTAATCTCAGGAGATTTAGCGTATCCTCCAGAATCATTTATGTAATGAAACAATTTTAACATATGCATTCTTTCTTCTTCAGAATGCTTGTAAAGGAAGCTAGCCGCTCCATCAAAACTTTTCATGTCGCACCATGAGGCAAGACCTAAATATAAAAATGAAGCATGAGCTTCTGTTGCAATCTGCTCGTTTAAAGCAGCTTCAATATTCTTTTTTAACATACAAATTGGGGTTCAATATCATTAACTGAGCATTGCTTTACGCAATAAGTTTCTTTTCAGTTTCTCTTCAATTTCTTGTGCACGTGGAATGAGAATTTCATCTTCAACTTTACCGTGTGTGAGCAAGTCAATTTCAAACAAACGCAACTCATAAAAGAGTGTAGTAATCTGAATTTTATGGTTATTTGCTTCTGAGTAATTATTCAATCTTCTTCTAATTTCAACCAGTTCATCCTCAACATGGTGATGCTCGTTTATAAAGTGAGTAATCGAATTCTCTTCAAGTAAATTATATAGCTGGTTTGTGCTTAATGTATTCACATCAGTCTTTAATAACTTCAAAACATAAGGAAAGAGATTTCTTTCTTCTATGCAAATATGCGCCAACATATCTCTTTTGTAATCTTGAAAATAGTCTTTCAACAGATACAAATGCATATCAAACTTCCCATAATGATCTACCAATAAATCTATAAATTGTTCGATTCTTGGCAATCGAGATTTTATGTAATAAACATGCGTTTTTATTAAATACTCGATAATAGACTGCAAAGGCAGTTGATCTAATTCATTCTTAGGAAAATGATTACTATCTGAAAAAGCTTTTAACATTTCCAACAAAAGAGGCATGTTAACATCATCTGTTTCACAAGCTTTTTCTAAAGTTAAAGTCCATCTTGAATAAGGAATGCCAAATCTGTCCACAACTGAAGCCAATAGTGGATTATCATTTACTATTTCTAAAAGCACCTTATCTTTAGATATGGTCATTCACTTTAATTTTTTATAAAAGTACTAATTATAACAATCCGAACAAATTTTTTGTTGTATTGCTTTTCATTTAATTTGAAGAACCATACCATCAAAAGCTGCTCTTGTGAAAGGAAATACTGATTGCGCCTGAGTTAACAATAATTCAATTTCACGATATCGTGAAGAAAAATGACCAATAATGAGTTGATTTACATTTGCTCGCTTGGCAACCAAAGCGGCCTGTCTTGCTGTAGAATGAAATGTTTCTTTGGCTCTTTGCACCAATTCATCATCAAATGTTGCTTCATGATAAAGGCAATCTATGTCTTTCAGAAATTCAAAAACCAATTCACTTGGAGCAGTATCTGAGCAAAATGCATATGACACCGTTTTAGGAGGATCATTTGTAATGAGCTTATTAGAAATAACTTGTCCGTTGGCAAGAGTTAAGTCTGCTCCTGTTTTAATTGCTTTAAGCTGACTCACATCTGGTTTGTACATCTTAATAATATCTTGCCTTATGTTTCGAGGTTTTTCTTTTTCTCTTATAATGAATCCAGTGCAAGGTATCCTGTGATGAAGTGGAAATGTTTGAATGCTGAAGGAACTATTTTCAAGAATTGTTTCTGCAATCTTATCCTGAGTAGCAATAAACTCAATTGGATAATTTAAAACGGTTTGAGAAATGCTGAATTGTTCTTTTAATATCTCATTCAATTCTGGAGGAGCTAATAATTTTAAAACTGCAGTGCGACCCATCAAATGCATAGAAGATAAAAGTCCAGGTAATCCAAAATAATGATCACCATGCAAATGACTGATTAAAATAGTATCAATTTTACTCAACTTTAACTGAAACTTCATCAATTGCATTTGAGTTCCTTCTCCACAATCTATCAATAAACATTTTCCATCAATTTGGAGAAATTGCGATGTTGGGTTTCTTGTTAAAGTTGGCGTTGCCGAGCCACTCCCTAAAATTGTTAAATCTATTGCCATAATAAAAAAAGCCCTGCTGGAACTACAAGCAGGGCTTTTATAAATATAAAAGTTTTATTAGTTATTACTAACGTTCATGCGTTTTGTAATAGATTTTTTTCCATCGTTTATTGTGTAGAAATAAATTCCAGATTTTAACTGCTCAGCAGAAACCTCGTAAGTATTTTCACCGATAATTGAAGGTATATTTTGTTTCATCACCAATGTTCCTACCATGTTGTAGATGGCTAATTCAACATATTGACTGCGCGCTACATTGTAAGTAATTTTTGTAGAACGGTTGAATGGATTGGGGTAATTTCCTTTAACTGAAAAACTATTGGCAGAAGCTTCTCCAATTGAAAGTGGGTTGCAAGTTCCAGTAGTAGGTCTTACTTTTATTTTATATCCAGAAACTGGGATAGCTGCCACACCTAATGTTGCCAAAGCTGGATCAGATAACCATTTTCCACTTCCAACAGCTATGTTAGCAATAAAATTATCTGTTGAAGTAATGAAAGCATCAACGTTAATAACAAGATTGTAATCAATACCATTTGGGTTGGCCGCAATGATTGATTGTATACTAGATTGTAAGGCAGACATAGTTATACAACCCTGAACAGGAGTATACTCAGGGTCACTCCCACCATTTACCCATTCTGCTAAATTAGGTGTGTAGGTAAAGCCAGTAGGTAAACCCGTCACTGACAAGATTCTAAACTTTTGAACTGCGGCAGAAACGGTTCCTCCACCTGGAAGTACAAAAGTCGAATCACCTAAGGTCTTAAGATTAACAACTGTATTATAACCAGCAGCATTATCAGCAAATGCACAAGGAAGATTTTCTAAAGTATCAGGCCAAACCCCAAAAGAAGAATCTGCAAAAGCAGGGTCTGGTGTGCATTGCGCATTGGCAACATTTCCTAAAAAAGAAAGCACACTAAAAGTAAAAAGTAATTTTTTAAGCATATATTTTTTGTTGGATGGTTATTCGTTGTTTAAGTCTTTTTCTATAGATTCCATAAAAAGATAATCAATCGCTTCACTTACTGTTGGAACAATATGCAAAACTGGGTCTAATTGAGAAATGGTGATTAATTTCTTAACGGTAGGCTGAAGTCCAGTTAGTACCAAAGAACCATTTGAGTTTTTGCATAACCTGTTTCCTACTAAAACGGAAGATAAACCAGAAGAATCGCAATATCTCACATCTGTTAAATCAAGAATTACATTGCAAACACCTCCTTTATTAATCAAAAGTAATTCAGATTTCAAATCAGGAGCAATTGAATTGTCCAACTTGTCTGCCTGAACCCTCAATACAGTATAGTGTTCCGTTTTTTCTTGTGTAAATGACATAATGATTAAAACTTTCGACAAACTTACGCAAATTCATTCAATCAAACAATGCTAAAATATTGCGATTTAAGGTTTGGTTTGTTGGCCTATCTAAGTTAAATTACATCAGGGCGATTGGCCAATAAATACAATACAGCCATGCGCACTGCGACACCATTCTCAACTTGATCTAGTATAATAGCATGCTCACTATCAGCAACTTCAGAAGTAATTTCTACACCTCTGTTAATTGGTCCAGGATGCATAATAACAATTGGCTTTTCTAGTGAGTCTAAAATGTCTTTATTCAAGCCATACAATTGTGTATATTCTCGTAACGATGGAAAATACTTGATATCTTGTCGCTCTAGTTGAATTCTTAACATGTTGGCCACGTCGCACCACAACAATGCTTTTTTAAGGTCATATTCTACTTTTACTCCTAAAGTATGAAGGTATTTAGGAATGAGTGTTGGTGGACCAGATACCATCACTTCAGCACCTAATTTTTGCAAGCAGAAAATATTAGAAAGTGCCACGCGTGAGTGCAAAATGTCACCTACTATTAATACCTTTTTACCAGCAACTTCACCCAATTTCCTGCGGATAGAAAATGCATCTAACAAAGCTTGTGTGGGATGTTCGTGTGCGCCATCGCCTGCATTTATTATTTTAGATTTTACTCGTTGTGATAAAAAATGAGCTGCACCTGGCATAGGATGTCTCATCACTACCATGTCTACCTTCATGGCCAAGATATTATTTACAGTGTCTATTAATGTTTCTCCTTTAGAAACAGAAGAAGATGAGGCTGTAAAATTGAGCACATCAGCTGAAAGTCTTTTTTCAGCCAATTCGAAAGATAACCTAGTTCGAGTAGAATTTTCGAAAAATAAGTTTACTATGGTCGTATCGCGAAGCGAAGGAACTTTTTTTATTGGGCGATTGATCACATCTAAAAAAGTATCAGCCGTTTTGAGAATTAAGTCAATGTCATCCTTTTTAAGGTATTTTATTCCAAGTAAATGATTGACTGATAGCATTTATCTTAATGTATTGTGGTTAAATAAACTTCAGCAGATTTTCCATTATTTTGCCAATCTACAATTACTTTTTCATTATCGACAGCGTCTACAGTTACGCCCACGTAATCGGGCTGAATAGGTAAATGTCTGCTGAATCTTCTATCTATTAATACAAGCAGTTCTACAGAAGCTGGTCTCCCAAAATGAGTAAGCGCGTCTAAAGCAGAACGCACAGAACGACCAGTATAGAGCACATCATCAATCAAAATTACTTTCTTGTTTTCAATTTCAAAATCAATAGAAGTTGCTTGTGGAATGAGTGGTTTTAATTTGAAATCGTCGCGAAAAAAAGTCGTATCCAATTCACCATAAGGGAACTCGTTACCAATAATAACACAAATATTTTTATAAAGTTGCTTAGCTAAGGCAATACCTCTTGGCTGAAGTCCGATGATAACGCTATTGTTAAAATGGTCATGATTTTCGATTAATTGAAAGCTGAGGCGTTGCAAAGTAAGGTTGCTTTGTTCTGCGTCTAATATTTTTCTTTGGCCCATTTCGGTTGCGAAGATAAGATGATATATAAAATTATTATGAACTTTTTTAAATTCAATTAAAAAAGCCCGACTAATTAAAAATCAGTCGGGCTTTCAGAATACAATTCAGGAAATTTATTTTCCTTTTTTGGAAGCAGCTTTTTCGCTTTCTTCTAATTCAGTTCTAAGATTTGAAAGAACACTTAAATCGCCTAGTGTAGATTTTTCAAGGTTATCCTTAATTTTCTTCACTGCTTTTTTAGTTTCATCGCCTTTGTTTTCTTTTGCATCAGCAGCAGATTCTTTAGCTGTTCCTGCTTTTTCCTCTTCATGAGTACGTGCATGAGAAACAATGATTTTCTTGTTTTCTTTAGAGAACTCTATTACTTTAAAGTCTAATGTTTCTTCAGCTTTTGCAAGTGTTCCATCAGCTTTTGTTAAATGCTTAGTTGGTGAGAAACCTTCAACACCGTAAGGAAGAGCAATAACACCACCTTTATCAGTGATAGCAATTACAGTTCCTTGATGTATAGAACCATCATTGAAAACTGTTTCAAACACGTCCCAAGGATTTTCTTCCAATTGTTTGTGGCCTAAGCTCAATCGACGATTTTCTTTATCAATTTCTAAAACAGTCACATCAATAGTCTCACCTACTTTAGTAAATTCACTTGGGTGTTTGATTTTCTTGCTCCAGCTTAAATCAGAGATATGAATTAAACCATCAACACCTTCTTCTAATTCAACAAAAACACCAAAGTTAGTGAAGTTGCGAACTTTTGCTGTATGACGAGAATTTGCAGGATATCTGTTTTCAATTTCAGACCATGGGTCAGGCATTAATTGTTTAATACCTAAAGACATTTTGCGTTCTTCACGGTCAATGCTTAAAATACTTGCTTCTACATCATCTCCAACTTTCAAGAAATCTTGAGCTGAACGTAGATGTTGTGACCAAGACATTTCTGAAACGTGAACAAGACCTTCGAAGCCTGGCTCAATTTCAATAAATGCACCATAATCAGCTAAAACTACAACTTTACCTTTTACAGTATCACCAACTTTTAAGTTAGCATCTACTTTATCCCAAGGATGAGGCGTTAATTGTTTTAAGCCCAATGCAATACGTTTTTTCCCTTCATCAAAATCAAGGATAACCACTTGAATTTTACCATCCAATGTAACAACTTCTTCTGGATGATTGATGCGTCCCCAACTTAAGTCGGTAATGTGGATTAATCCATCAACACCACCTAAATCTACGAATACACCATAAGATGTGATATTTTTAACTGTACCTTCTAAAACTTGTCCTTTCTCTAATTTAGAGATAATTTCGGTTTTTTGAGCTTCTAGTTCTTCTTCGATTAATGCTTTATGAGATACTACAACGTTTTTGAATTCTTTGTTGATTTTCACAACTTTAAATTCCATTGATTTACCAACGTAAACATCATAGTCACGAATTGGTTTCACATCAATTTGCGAACCTGGTAAGAAAGCTTCGATACCAAAAACGTCGACGATTAAACCACCTTTTGTGCGGCATTTAACATATCCTTTAATGATTTCATCAGTTTCTAAGGCAGTATTTACACGATCCCAAGATTTTAATGAGCGTGCTTTTTTATGAGAAAGTAATAATTGACCGCTTTTATCTTCTTTACTTTCGATATATACTTCGATGCGCTCACCGATTGTAATATCTGGATTGTAGCGTAATTCAGATAATGGAACGATACCATCAGATTTGTAACCGATGTTTACAACAGCATCTTTTGATGTTTTTGCAACGATTACACCTTCTACTACTTCATGTTCTGTAATAGAACTTAAGGATTTCTCATACAATGTTTCCATTCGCAAGCGATCAGCTGCATTGTAATTATTTGATTTTTTTCCTGCTGTGTCCCAGTCAAAGTCTACACTTGAAGGGGTAATTGGTGCAACAGGAGTTGACACTGCTTTTTCGGTAACAACTTCTGGAGTTGTTTCTGGAGTGTCTTGATTGATTTCTGACATTAAGTCAATGATTAAAAAAGTTTAACAATCTGATAATTAATTACCAGCCTTCGATTTTCGAAGGGGTGCAAAAGTAATAAATTAATTTATTGAAATTGCAATATCAGATTGCAAAATATTGATTAGGCAGCAATTTTTTCCCAAGTAAATTCAAAACAAGAACCTTCGCCTGTGTTTGAATTTACTTTAATTACTCCACCGTTTTCATCAACTATCTTTTTAGCGATTGCAAGACCTACACCTGAACTCTCAAATTTATCGCGGGTTTCTAATGTTTGAAAGATTACAAATATCTTTTCATGATACATAGGGTCTATTCCTGGCCCATTATCTTTTACTAAAAAAGAAAAATGCTTTTCAGTTTCAGTTGAACTTATTTCAATGTTTACTTGATTTTCTTTGTTAAATCGGATAGAATTCGTAATTAAAATATCGAATACCTGTTCCAATTTACTAGAATTAGTTTTAATAATTGGCAAATTGTGGGTTAAAACATTTACTGGTTTCCCGTTCTTTCGTCGGTCTACAATAGGTTGAATAAATTCATTCACATTTGTTAAAGTAAGTTTTTTAACACCTCTATCAGCCCTTGAATACTCCAATAATGCGTTTAGTAAATCATCCATTCTTTGCACCCTATTGCGAATAATATTGAGCTTCTCTTTTGAATCAATACTAAGATTTGCATCATCTTCCAAAATCATATCCGAAAGAGAACCAATTGCGCGTAAAGGCGACCTTAAATCATGTGAGGCAATAGAAGCAAATTTGTCTAATTCCATGTTCTTTTTTTCAAGAATTTTATAATTTTTAGATAATGCTTCATTTTTCTCCTTTACCTCGTCACGCGTTTTAATGAGATGGACGATTAAATGTTTTCTACCATTTTGCATATAATCACTTAATAAAGCAAACAAAGCAGATGAAAAAATTAGGTTAGTAATAAAATCATTATTAATGAGTTTTTGATTTCCCTCAAAAATGGAGTTAGATGTTAAATCGGTATAATTTGAAATGTAGTAGATATAGATTCCGTTTAAGAAAACAACCGAAGTTATAAACACTCCACCTTTACTGCCAAGGAGCATAAATGCATAAATTATCACCACTCCATAAAAAAGTGTACCCGCATTTTGAATTCCACCGCTAGTGTACGATACAATATGTAATAAAGAAATTGTTGCAATTAACATCAGCGATGAAGCAAATTTTATTTGCTCTGCTTTTGAAATTCTTATGTAATTTAGAAGTAAGAAAATGGATAAAGCAATGATGAAGTATATATTGAAATCATAATTTTTCAGTTCAAGATACTCTCTAAATGCGATTGCTAAACAAATCAAACTGCCAAAAAGAGAAAAAAGTCTAAAGACCATGAATCGCTGACGATCCATAATATCATCTTGTGGTAAGGAGTCAAACACATGCTGTTTGACTAACTTATCTTTATAAAATTGTTTAATTTTTTGTAAAAAGCTATTCATTTCTAATCTTTCATAACACCTATACTGAAAACAGATAACAGTGTTACCTTAAGAAATGATAGAAATTTTCTTTGAGTTGTAAGAAATTGTAAAAACTTGTAAATTCAATACTGTACTCTTAATCCTTAAGGATTAGTTGAATTAATATAATTTACTGAAAATATGTAAATTAAGAAATTAATTAGAATTGCTATTTTTTTTCAGATTTTCGGAGATTTTGGTCATCAACCACATAGGTGTTGAAGTAGCACCACAAATCCCTACAGACTCTTTACCTTCTAACCATGCTGCTTCAATTTCAGTTTCATCAGAAATAAAATATGTATTGGGATTAACTGTTTTACAAACATTATATAGCACTTTACCATTAGAACTTTTCTTTCCACTTACGAATAAAATTACATCGTGTGCAGAAGAAAAATCTAATAATTGGGGCTCTCTGTTTGAAACTTGTCTGCAAAGTGTGTCGTTTGATTCCAAAGCAGTTTTTATATCTTGACCAGCAGCTAACATTCTTTTAGCAATCTCATCATGCATTTCTTTAAAACCAGAAGTAGGCTGGGTAGTTTGAGAGAAAAACTTAATTGGTTTAGTAAAATCTACCAAATATAAATCTTCGATAGAATTAACAATAATAGCATGTCCTTCAGTTTGCCCCACTAATCCGTTTACCTCTGCATGTCCATCTTTACCATACACCACTAATTGTCCTTCTTTTAATTGCTCGTAACCATTTCTAATTCGGTGTTGCAATTTTAAAACAACAGGGCAAGAAGCATCAATTAATTCTATTCCATTTTCTATAGCTGTTTGGTAAGTTGTAGGAGGTTCACCATGAGCTCTTATTAACACTTTTGCATCAGTAAGCTTTGAAAAAGTATCATGGTCAATAATTTTCAATCCTTTATTCTTCAAGCGTTCAATTTCCATTTCATTGTGAACAATATCGCCCAAACAATACAATTCATTCCCTGAATCTAACTCGTCTTCCGCCATTTGAATTGCATAAACAACACCAAAGCAGAAACCAGAATTTGAGTCTATCGTAACTTCCATGCGGCAAAAGTAAAATTAATTTTGATTTTAAAACGAATTAACAACTATACAAAAAGCAAGTATCTTTATAATAATTGTTGAATGAGATTTAATGCAAATTCGAGTTGCTCCGGTTGTGTAAGATTACTGTTATCAAGAATTATAGCATCTTGAGCTTTTCTTAAAGGACTTTCAATACGATTCATATCTTCAAAATCTCTTTGAATTAGATTCTCTTTAACTTCTTCAAAAGTAGCAGCAATTTGTTTACTTTCTAATTCATCAATACGGCGTTGTGTTCGTATATTGATATCTGCAGTCATGAATAATTTAAGTTCAGCATCAGGAAAAACAGTAGTGCCAATATCACGGCCATCCATTGCTATTCCTTTGCCTTTACCCAGTTCTTGTTGAATTTTTACCATTTTTCTCCTCACTTCACCTACGGCACTTACTTGACTCACCCAATCATTTACGTCCATTTGACGAATGTATTTTTCTACATTTTCTCCATTGAGCAAAATTTCTGAAGCTAGCGTATCTTGGTTAAAATTGAATTCGATAAAAACTTGGTCCAATTCATCAATTAGCCCATCGGAATCAAGTTCTTTTCCATTGATTAATCCATTTCTCAAACAATACAATGTAACAGCTCTGTACATAGCACCTGTATCCACATAATTGTAATGCATTCGAGCCGCAATGTCTCGTGCTATTGTAGATTTACCGCAAGAAGAGTACCCGTCTATGGCTATAGTTATCTTGCGTTTTGACATTATTTCTTTCGATAAAATTCAGATAGCTTAGCACTTAAAGTTACCTGATTAGGTGAGCCCGCAAGATGGTAAGCAGAACGCGCATATGCAATAGAAAATTTATAAATTTTTATACCAAGTCCCCAAGAAATTCCAACAGTTCCCAATTTGGTATCTACTTTTAGTTCTTGTCTGCGTTGATAATTATAGCCCAATCTAAAAGCTATAGACTTTGAAATGTTAAATTCAGCTCCAAAAATAGCATGTCGCATAATTTTGTTCCCAATCCCGATTTTATTTATGACTGTATCTCCTGTAATAGGATCGATGCTTTGTTCAGGTTTAGCTGGATCGTTATAAGTTAAATCTGGGCGTTGCAAATTTGTACCGGTAAGTGAAAAGCGCAAAGGCACATGTTTAAACCTTTTAGAAATACCAGCTTGAATTTCGGCAGGAAGTGTTTCTCTATTTCCAACATCATAGGTACTAAACTGGTAACCAAAATTCTTAATTAAAACAGAAGCTTCAAATAGTTTATCTTTACTCATGTAAGAAGCACCTAAATCAACCGCCATTCCGAAAGAGTTATATGATTCTAAATTAGAAAAAATGGTTTTTATGTTTATTCCAACATTAAAAAGGGTATCTATTTTACGCGCAAAGCCTGTATTAATACAATATTCACCCGCCGAAAACTCGCCATTTATAGCTCCAGTATTATCAGTTAAATCAAATTTTCCATAATTTATATACTGAACGCTTACTGCTGCCGTTCCCGCTTTTTTTACATTGAAAGCATAAGCAGCATTTCCAAAATTAATACCTGCAAAATAATCAACAAAAGTTAGGGAAGCCCTATTTGCCATTGATGAATTTATTAATCCTGGATTTTGATATGCCATATTCACATCATCGTCCCTGAATGCAATTGCAGAACCTCCCAAAGCAAGCACTCTAGCTGAATTTGGAAGATTAATAAAGCGATAAACATTTTCTCCTCCAATTTGACTAAAGGACTTAAAACATATTAGAATTAGAAGTAGAAATAGTATTTTTCTCACGGCTGCAAATTAAAGAGATTTTGTGGCAAGTTGAACGGGCATTTACAGGAACTTATTGTAATTTTTAAATTTAAGTTGAAAATCAATATGGTAAATTTTAATTCCTTGGAATTGTTTGAATTAAGTCAAACATTGGTCTGCTTAAGTAAAACTTAACTGATTCATTGCATTTTTGCATTTCAATACAAAAGTATGAATGCATTCGTTTTCCCTGGTCAAGGCGCTCAATTTTCAGGAATGGGCAAAGATTTATATACTTCATTTCCTGAAGCAAAATTGTTATTCGAAAAAGCAAATGAAATTTTAGGCTTTGAAATAACAACAATCATGTTTGAGGGAAGTGATGAAGATTTGAAACAGACTAAAGTTACGCAACCTGCTGTATTTTTGCATTCTGTAATTCAGGCAATCGTAAAAGCGGAAAAAAATCCTGAAATGGTTGCTGGGCATTCTTTAGGTGAATTATCAGCCTTGGTTGTAAACAAAACGCTGTCTTTTCAGGATGGATTAAAATTAGTTTATCAAAGAGCTCTTGCTATGCAGAAAGCTTGCGAAATAAACCCAAGCACTATGGCTGTAATTTTAGGTTTAGAAGACAGCTTAGTTGAAGAAATTTGTGCAAGCATAGAACATGAAATTGTTGTTGCGGCAAATTACAATTGCCCGGGCCAATTAGTAATATCTGGAAGCAACAAAGGTATTGAAATTGCTTGCGAAAAAATGAAAGCTGCAGGAGCAAAAAGAGCGCTTACTTTAGCGGTAGGTGGTGCTTTTCACTCGCCATTAATGGAACCTGCAAGGGCAGAATTGGCTCATGCTATTTCAAATAAGCATTTTTCAATTCCAGTTTGCCCAATTTTTCAAAATGTAAATGCCGCAGCATCTGCAAACCCAATTGAGATTAAAGAAAATTTAATTGCACAATTAACGGCACCAGTGCTTTGGACACAAACAGTTCAAAATATGGTGGCAGCAGGTGCTTCGCATTTTACCGAATATGGTCCCGGAAAAGTATTACAAGGATTGGTTAAAAAAATTAGTCCTGAAGTAGAAGTGGCAGCTGGCTAAAAATTCATATAAGGATTTACAGACTTGTATTTAATAACCTACCAGAATCAATTAATTTCTTCAAGTAATTTTCTTTAATCGCTTTGTTTTTGAACAAGTCAATATGTGACATTTTATGAGTATCTGTGCCAATTATGTCAACTAAATTCTCATCTATCAAACGTTCTGCTATTCTTTTAGTACCCGCTCCATAATGACCAGAGAGCGATCCTAAATTCACTTGAAATAGAATTCCTTTATCTCTTATTTCGCGAAATTTTTCAAAACTCTGAAACCAATATGGATAGCGTTCGGGATGCGCTAAAACTGGTTTATACCCTTCCATTTGCAATTTAAAAGTTACAGTTTCAAAAATTTCTGGGGGATTTAAATAGGAAAGTTCAAAAAGCACATGATTTTCTGAAAATGTGAGCAGTTTTTTTTGTTCTATAAGCTTTTCGAAAACAGAATCACAGTAGTATTCAGCAGCAGCTTCTAATTCTATTTCTATTTGTTGCTTTTTTAACTCTGTCCTAACCAGCTCAAGTCCACCTAAAATTATTTCAGGCGTATTCTTATAAAAATCACTCATGATGTGAGGGGTAGTTATAAGCTTTGAATAACCCAAATCTTTGAGTCCTTTTATAAGTTCGATGCTATTTTCAAGGCTGGTTGCGCCATCATCAATTCCAGGTATTAAATGAGAATGCATATCTGTTTTTAATATGCTCAAATCTAGACCCGTTCTGGAATTTCTGAGTATGTCGCTAAGCCAACCCATGTTGTTGCTTTGTTGCAATTAAAGTTCTTTCTAATCCTTCATGCATTTTAACTTGAGGTTGATAGCCTAAAAGCTCTTTTGCTAAACTTATATTCGCCAGAGAATCTCTAATATCACCTTCGCGAGATTCGCGGTGCTTTGCATCTACTCCTCTTCCGGCAAAATTTCTCAGGATTTGATACATTTCTAAAATAGAAATCCGCTCTCCTACTGCTACATTATAAATTTTACCTGTTGCATCAGGATGTTCAGAGAATAAAGCTTTAATATTCGCCTGAACTGCATTTTCAACGAAAGTAAAATCTCGAGTTTGTCCCCCATCACCATTTATAAATGGAGCTTCGTCATTTAAAATAGAACGTATAAACAATGGCACTACAGCAGCGTAAGGTCCATCAGGATTTTGGCGAGGACCAAAAATATTAAAGTAACGAAGACCAATAACCTCCATGCCATAAGTTTTATAAAAAACGTCGGCATATAATTCGTTTACTCTCTTGCTCACTGCGTAAGGCGATAGCGGTTGACCTATTTGATTTTCAACTTTTGGGAGCGTAGGACTATCTCCATAAACACTTGACGAACTGGCAAATACCATTCTTTTAACATTTGCTTCTCTTGCAGCGTTTAGCACATTTAAAAATCCAGATACATTGGCATTGTTTGTTGCTATTGGATCTTTGATTGAGCGGGGAACAGAGCCTAATGCAGCTTGATGAGATACGAAATCAATTCCCTTCATTGCAAGTTTCACTGTTTCATAATTACAAATATCCCCATCTATAAATTTAAATCTTGGATTGTTTAGCCAATGTGCAATATTTTCTTTATAGCCTTCTGAAAGATTATCTATTACAACAACTTCTGCAGCATTATTTTGCATCAAGTAATCAACAATGTGTGAACCGATAAAACCTGCGCCTCCAGTAACAAGAAATCTTGATTGCTGAAAGGTTACTGAATCTGCATGAAATTGTAATAAAGTTGGCATTCTAATCTTAGTATTAACGCTTAGTATATTGTGACTCGTAATAATTTAAATAATCTCCTGAAGTTACTGCATTTAGCCAGTTTTCTTGAGACAAGTACCATTGAACTGTGCTTTTGAGCCCTTCTTCAAATTGTAAAGAAGGTTTCCAACCAAGTTCATTTTTTAGTTTAGTACAGTCTATAGCATATCTAGCGTCATGACCAGCTCTGTCTTTTACAAATGTAATGAGTTTTGCTGAAGTACCTTGTTCTCTTTGAAGCAACTCATCCATTACTGTGCATAATTTATGAATCAAATCGATATTTTTCCATTCATTTTCACCTCCAATATTATAAGTTTCTCCTTTTCTACCTTGGTGGAAAATTAAGTCAATTGCACTAGCATGGTCTTCTACAAACAACCAATCTCTGATATTTTCTCCCTTTCCATAAACTGGAATTGGTCTAAAATGTTTAATGTTATTAATAGCTAAAGGAATTAGCTTTTCAGGAAATTGAAAAGAACCATAATTATTGGAACAGTTTGAAACAACCACAGGTAATTTATAAGTGTGATAGTAGGCTCTAACTAGATGGTCGCTACTTGCTTTTGATGAAGAATAGGGACTTCTAGGATCATAAGCCGTTTCTTCTGTAAATAAGCCAGTTTCTCCAAGAGAACCGTAAACTTCATCTGTTGAAATATGGTAGAATGTTTTTCCTTCCATTTTATCTTTCCACTCATTTCTGGCTGCATTCAGTAAGTTAACAGTTCCAAGAATGTTTGTTTTTATAAATTCTAATGGATTTGAAATAGAACGGTCAACATGAGATTCTGCAGCCAGGTGAATTATGGCATCGAATTTTTGCTCAGCAAATAGTTCATTTACAAATGCTTCATCTACAATATCACCTTTAATAAATGTGTAATTTGGAAAATCCTCAATGTCAGCAAGATTCATTAAGTTGCCTGCATATGTCAACTTATCGAGATTTACAATATCGTATTGTGGGTATTTTGTTACAAACAGTCTAACTACATGTGAGCCAATAAAACCAGCGCCACCAGTTATACAAATCTTTAATCTATTCATTTTATTTTAAAGTTGAAAGTTTTTGTTCCCAAGCCCAAGCTGAAGCCATCATTTGTTCAATATTTAATTTTGCTTTCCAACCTAACACTTGGTTAGATAAATCTGTATTTGCATATACTTTTTCTATATCACCATCGCGTCTTGGGTAAATTTGAAAAGGCAGTTTAACGCCTGTTGCTTTTTCAAAAGCAAAAATTACTTCAAGGACTGTATTTCCATTACCTGTTCCAATATTAAAAAACTCAAATTGTGTTCTTTCAGGAATATTGAGTAACCTATTTAAAGCAGCAACATGCGCTGCAGCCACATCTACTACATGTATATAATCTCTAATACAAGTTCCATCAGAGGTATTATAATCATTTCCAAAAACACGTAAATAAGGTTGTTTACCAATTGCAGTTTGTGTGATATATGGAACTAAATTATTAGGAGTTCCGTTAGGTAATTCACCAATTAAAGCAGATTCATGTGCCCCAACAGGATTAAAATAACGTAATGCAATTGCTTGAAGTGGAGAGTTCCTAGCAACATCAGAAAGTATTTCTTCGCCGATTTGCTTTGTATTTCCGTATGGAGAAGTGGCTGGTTTAATTGCAGACTTTTCTGTAACTGGCAGGAAATCAGGCTCCCCATAAACTGTGCAACTAGATGAAAAAACCAATTTTGGAATTTCATATTGCAATTGCAGATCAATTATGTTTAATAAAGAAACAAGGTTGTTTTTATAATACAACATTGGTTTTTCGACAGATTCACCAACTGCTTTAAGTGCTGCAAAATGTATACTTGCAACTATTGATTTTTCTTGTTTAAAAACTTCTTCAAGTGCTGCTTTATCGCAACAATCTACTTGATAGAATTTTGGTAAAACGCCAGAAATTTGTTGAATTTTTTCTAAAATAAAAGAAGAAGAATTCGAAAGATTATCAGCAATTACAACATCAAAGCCTTGCTCAATGAGCGCAACCGTGGTATGAGAACCGATATAGCCCATTCCACCGGTAACAAGTATCGTTTTTTTATTATGATTCACTTAAAGGCTCCAATATTTTAGTGTAGTAATCTTATTTCTATATATACCCTTTATATCTGCGAAAATGGCTTTCTCAGTTACAAATTTGGTGAAGTAGCTTTCAGGTAAACCTACATAGTCATGATGATTAACTGCTACAATAACAGCATCATAGATACCTGTTGGCTTTTCAATAAGGCCGAAACCGTACTCGTGTTTTAATTCTTCTGAACTTGCATGAGGGTCAATCACATTTACTTCAACGCCAAATTCCAATAATTCTTTTACAACATCTGCAACTTTTGAATTCCTAATATCAGCTACATTTTCTTTGAAAGTAGCGCCCATTACCAAAACTCTTCCTTTTACTATATCAACGCCTGCAGCAACCATCTTTTTAATAACTTTTCCAGCAACGTAAGCTCCCATTCCATCATTTACTGAGCGCCCAGAAAGAATTACTTGAGCCGTGTGCCCTACTTCTTTTGCTTTATAAGTTAAATAATATGGATCTACACCGATGCAATGTCCTCCAACTAAACCAGGTACGAACTTTAAAAAATTCCATTTTGTTCCTGCAGCTTCTAATACATCGTATGTAGATATTCCCATTTGACCAAAAATCATGGAAAGCTCATTCATCAAAGCGATATTCAAATCTCTTTGGGTGTTTTCAATAATTTTAGCTGCTTCTGCTACTTTAATAGTAGATGCGCGATGAACACCTGCTTCAACAACTATTTCATAAGTTTTAGCAATATTATCGAGAGATTCGGCGTCACAACCGCTCACTACTTTTATAATTTTAGAAAGCGTATGTTCTTTATCGCCTGGATTAATTCTTTCGGGAGAATAACCAACTTTGAAGTCAGCAATAAATTTCAAACCAGAAATTTCTTCTAATAATGGAATACAATCTTCTTCAGTGCACCCAGGATAAACGGTAGATTCATAGACTACGTAATCACCTTTTTTCAAAACTCCAGCAACTGAACGTGTAGCAGATAAAAGAGGCTTTAAATCTGGTAAATTATGTTCATCGATTGGAGTTGGAACAGCTACAATAAAAAAGGTAGCTTCTTTTAATTCAGCAGGACTTGCAGTAAAAGCAATATCGCAACCTTCAAAATCCTGAGAATTTAATTCTTCACTTGGGTCGATTTTGTTTTTCATCATTTCTACCCTTTGCGCATTGATATCGAAGCCAATTACCTTAATACTTTTAGCAAACTCCAAAGCAATAGGCAATCCAACGTATCCAAGGCCTACAACGGCCAATTTTGCTTCCTTCTGAATTAGTTGTTGATACATGTTACTCATTTCAATTTTGTTAATTTTCTTAGTGCGTAAATTCTTTCTATTATCTCTACTACTTTTAATCCTTCAAGCGCATTAGTAGTTGCGCTGGTTCTGCCTTTTAATGTGTCTATCACGTTTTGAATAATGTAATGATGATTAGCTGCCGAACCTTTATAAGCGCCATAATCGTTTGCAGGATTTGCAGCTGCAAGTGTTGGCATTGTATAATCTTTAATGTGACAATATTCCACTTCATTCATATATTGACCACCAATCTTAACTGTTCCTTTTTCCCCAATAATAGTGATAGAACTTTCTAAATTCTGGTTCCAAACAGAAGTTGAATAATTGATAGAGCCCATTCCCCCATTAATAAAATCGAAGGTTACGAAGCCAGAATCTTCGAATGCCGTTAGGTCGTGGTGGTTAAAATCGTTGAACTTTCCTTGAATATCTTTGATATCGCCAAAAAGCCAAAACATGATATCAATAAAGTGAGAAAACTGAGTAAATAATGTTCCTCCATCTAAATCTGCAGTACCTTTCCAGTTGTTCTTTTTATAATATCTTTCATCTCGATTCCAGTAACAATTCAGCTGAACCAAATAAATATCACCTAATAATTTGTTTTCAATTACATTTTTAATCCACTCTGAAGGCGGTGAATATCTATTTTGCATAACACAAAACACTTGCTTTGACATTTGAAGTGCTTTGTAAATTACTTGTTCGCATTCAGCTTTAGATAAACCCATTGGTTTTTCGCAAACTATGTGTTTTCTGTTCTCTAATGCCTGAATGGAATGGTAAGCATGCAATCCATTTGGTGAACAAACATCCACAACATCGAATTCCAATCCTGAAGCAAAAAGCTCTTCAATTGATTCGAAATAGGGAACATTGAAATGATCGATACCTAGACTTTCTTTTGGTAAAATATCAGTAATAGCAACCAAAGTTGCATCATCATTACGCAAAATCATTTCTGCGTGTCTTTTACCAATGTGGCCTGCACCTATCACTGCAAATTTTACTTTTTCGTTTACAATCATGCTGCAGTTTTTTTTGTTACTTTATTATTTTTCAATTCGTACTTTTCTTTGCTTTCAGGGCATTCTGCCATTCCACTCGCATCAAATTTAAGTTTATGTCCATATTCGCTCATCCAACCTGTTTGTCGTGCAGGATTTCCAACCACCAAAGCAAAAGCAGGAACAGTCTTAGTTACAACTGCACCAGCTCCAATAAATGCATATTCACCAATATCATGACCACATACAATAGTTGCATTTGCACCAATAGAAGCACCTTTGCCAACATGTGTTTTTAAATACTGGTCGCGTCTATTTACAGCACTTCTGGGATTTATTACATTGGTAAATACCATAGAAGGGCCAAGGAATACGTCATCATCGCAGATAACTCCTGAATAAATTGATACGTTATTTTGAACCTTTACATTGTCACCTAAAACAACTTCGGGTGAAATGACAACGTTTTGGCCTAAGTTGCATTTTTTTCCCAATTTGCAATTAGGCATTACATGGGTAAAATGCCAAATTTTGGTTCCTTCACCAATTTCACAACCTTCGTCGATAATTGCACTTGGGTGCGCATAGAAATGTTTTTCCATAAATTAATTTGATTGAAAATTACGAGGTATAATTTCCCATTCAGGAAGTGCTTTAAAATACTCCCATGTTGTTTTCATTCCAACACTTCTGTGAACTTTTGGCTCCCAGTTTAATATTTTTTTAGCTTGAGAAATATCAGGCTGGCGCTGTTTTGGGTCGTCTTGTGGCAGTGGTTTATAAACAATTTTTTGGTCTGTTCCGGTAAGCTTTATAATTTCTTCAGCAAAATCTTTAATGCTAATTTCATCTGGATTACCAATATTTACTGGTAAATGATGGTCACTGAGCAATAACCTGTAGATCCCTTCCACTAAATCGTCAACATAGCAAAACGAACGCGTCTGGCTTCCATCACCGAAAACAGTAATATCTTCTCCTCTTAAAGCTTGTCCCATAAAAGCCGGCAATGCACGACCATCGTTTAAACGCATTCTTGGTCCATAAGTATTAAAAATTCTGACAATTCGCGTTTCTAATCCATGAAAAGTATGATAGGCCATGGTGATAGCCTCTTGGAAACGCTTAGCTTCATCATAAACTCCTCTTGGGCCAATTGGATTTACATTTCCCCAATATTCTTCAGTTTGAGGATGTACAGTTGGATCACCATAAACTTCTGAAGTGGAAGCGATAATCATACGTGCATTTTTAGCTTTAGCCAAGCCTAAAAGATTATGTGTTCCCAAAGAACCAACTTTTAAGGTTTGAATAGGAATTTTTAAATAATCTATCGGACTTGCTGGTGAAGCGAAATGAAGAATGTAATCTACTTCACCCGGAACAAATACAAACTTTGAAACATCATGGTGATAAAATTCGAAATTCTCAAGTTTAAAAAGATGCTCAATATTTTGTAGTGAACCTGTAATAAGGTTATCCATGGCAACAACTTTACAGCCTTCTGCAATAAATCTATCGCAAAGGTGTGAACCTAAAAATCCTGCTGCACCAGTTATCAATACTCGCTTACCTTTTATATCTGCCATTATTTAGATTTTTTTATTGATTTACGGCCAATGCTGTAATAACTATAGCCTAACTTTTTCATTTGATCTGTGCCAAAAAGATTTCTGCCATCAAATATCACTTTAGATTTTAGCAAAGTTGACATTTGTTCAAAATCTGGATTTCTAAAAGCAGCCCATTCCGTGCAAATTACTAAGGCATCAGCACCTTTTAAAGCTTCATATTGTGTTTCAGAAAAATGGATTTTCTTGCCCAACTTTGCTTTCACATTTGCCATGGCTTCAGGATCAAATGCTGTAACGGTGGCTCCTGCAGCAAGTAATTCATTAATAATGTATAATGCTGGGGCTTCTCTAATATCATCAGTATCAGGTTTAAAAGCTAATCCCCAAACAGCAATGTGTTTCCCCTTTAAATCATTGCTAAAGTACTTATTAACCTTTGGAATTAGAATGGTTTTTTGTTTTTCGTTGATGCGCATTACCGCATTTAAAATATCAAAATCATATTTCACATCGCTTGCTGACTTAACCAAAGCACTTACATCTTTAGGAAAACAACTTCCTCCATAACCAATTCCTGGGAATAAAAATCTTTTTCCAATTCTAGCATCTGAACCAATTCCCATGCGCACTTGATCTACATCAGCTCCCAATAATTCGCACAAATTAGCCACTTCATTCATAAAGGAAATTTTAGTTGCTAAAAATGAATTTGCTGCATATTTAGTAAGTTCTGCAGAGCGTTCATCCATCACAATAATTGGATTTCCTTGTCTAACAAAAGGCATGTATAACTCTTCCATCACCTTTTTTGCTTTTGTTGAGGAAGTTCCAATTACAACCCTATCTGGTTTCATAAAGTCCTCTACAGCAAACCCTTCACGTAAAAACTCAGGATTTGAAACTACATCAAATTCTCCTGTTGCATTTTTTGCAATAGCTTTGTGCACCAATTCTGCTGTACCAACAGGAACAGTGCTTTTATCAACTATAATTTTATAATCAGTTTTTTTAATTAGGTGTCCCAATTCGTTGGCAACACCCAAAATATAAGATAAATCTGCAGAACCATCTTCGCCCGGAGGTGTAGGCAAAGCAAGAAAAATAATCTCTGACTGTGCAACAGCTTCAGCAAGATTATCAGTAAAATGAAGTCTGTTTTGTTTTAAGTTTCGCTCAAAATAAACATCCAATTGAGGTTCATAAATGGTAACAGTTCCTTTTTTGAGTTTTGCCAATTTGGCTGTGTCAATATCTACGCAGATAACTTGGTTACCAGTTTCTGCAAGACATGTTCCGGTAACTAAACCAACATATCCTGTACCTACTACTGCAATTTTTTTCATTTTCTTAAATTTAACGATTTGTAAATTCTAAAACTGTTTTGATAATATGAGCCAGTTGATCTTCTCGCATTTCAGTATGCATGGGCAAAGAAAAAACTGTGGCGCATAATTTTTCTGTTACTGGAAAATCTCCTGGTTTATAACGCTCGTCGAGATAAGCTTTCTGCATGTGCAAAGGAACGGGGTAATATATCATTGCAGGAATTTGATTTGCTTCCAAAAAGCTAATTATTTCCTTGCGGTCGATGCCATTTGTTTGCAAAGTATATTGATGAAAAACATGTGTAGAATTTGCAAATCTTTTGGGTGTTATCAATTTATCTGTAACGGCAAAAGCTGTATCGTATGCATTTGCCAGCTTGTTGCGTGCTGCAGCATAATTATCTAAACTCTTCAACTTAATTTTTAAAACTGCCGCCTGAATGGTGTCTAAGCGAGAATTTACGCCTATTTCATCATGATAATAACGTACACGTTGACCATGGTTTGCAATCATTCTAATTTTCGCTGCCAGCTCGTCGTCGGTGGTAAAAAGTGCTCCACCATCTCCATAACAACCCAAATTTTTAGATGGGAAAAATGAAGTAGCGCCAATAATTCCGATGGTTCCAGCTTTTTTTCTTGTACCATCTTTAAAAGTATACTCTGCTCCTATTGCTTGCGCAGTATCTTCAATAACATGTATGTTGTGTCTTTTAGCAATATCCATTATAGCTTCCATATCTGAACATTGTCCAAATAAATGAACAGGAACTATTGCTACTGTTTTATCTGTAATTGCTTTTTCTACAGCAACTGGGTCAATGTTGAAAGTCAAAGGATCTACATCAACTAAAACTGGCTTTAAACCTAACAAAGCTATTACCTCAGCAGTTGCCACATAAGTGAAACTTGCGGTAATTACTTCGTCTCCGGGCTTAAACCCGAGGCCCATCATAGCTATTTGCAAAGCATCGGTTCCATTAGCGCATGGAATTACATGTTTAACTTGCAGATATTTTTCCAAATCTTTTTGAAATTCGCCAACTGCAGGACCATTAATAAATGTAGTATTACTAATAACTTCCCCAATCGCAGCATCCACTTCAGCCTTAATATGCTGATATTGGGCTTTGAGGTCAACCATTTGAATTTTTTCCATCGTAAAAATTTGCGCGAAGATACATATTTTGCAATTTTAGAAAGGAATGTTTTCAATGAAAGAATCGGGTATATTTGCGACATGCGATTTGCCCTTTTTTTTAGTCTCTTCTTTTCGGGTTTTTTATGCGCTCAAGTAAATGTAAAAGATTCTTTGCACAGCGTTTCAATTATTGGGATTGGAGGTGGAATTAATGTTCCTGGTGCTGATTTAAAAACAAGATTTGGCTACTTTACAAGCATACATGCTAACTATTACCGCAAACAAACTTCAGGATTAATTTGGGGTGCCGACATAAGTTATTACTTTGGCAATCAAGTAAATGAAGATGATATACTTAATGGAATTGATACTGAAAGCGGCTTTATAATTGGTGGAAATGGAACACTTTACGAACCCTTGTTTTTCATGAGAGGATATTCTACAAACGTAAAGATTGGTAAGCTATTTCCAGTTATTGGCCCCAATAAAAATTCAGGAATTTACCTTTTGGCAGGAGGAGGGTTCTTACAACACAAAATAAGAATAGAAACCGAAAGAAATGCTTTTGTTCCTTCATTAACCAAAGAGTATTTAAGAGGTTATGATAGACTTACCAATGGAATCTTATTTCAACCAACTTTAGGTTACTTGCACTTGAGTAACAGCAGACTTTTAAATTTCTCCGTACAATTGGAATATTATTTAGGATTTACACAAAACAGACGTAATTTTAATTTTGATGAAATAGCAGTGGATACGAAAAAACGAAACGACAACTTTCTCAATATTAGGTTAAATTGGTTGTTACCTGTTTATAAGAAAAAAGCAAAAGATTTTTATTATTTTTAATTGAGGATGTTTTTTTTCTATTACATCAGCATATTTTTTTATTCAATTTTCATTAAAATTGCCGCCTTACTTGATTATAAAGCAAAACTTTGGGTATCAGGAAGAATAGATTGGAGAAACCATTTAAATTCAATTTCAAAAGATAAAAAAACAATTTGGATTCATTGTGCTTCACTTGGAGAATTTGAGCAGGGAAGACCAATAATTGAGAAAATTAAATTTGAATATCCAAGCTATTTTATTGTGCTTACCTTTTTCTCTCCTTCGGGTTTCGAAGTTAGGAAAAACTATGAAAAAGCCGATTTAGTGATGTATTTACCCATTGATTTACCAACAGAAAATGCTGACTTTATTAAAGGAATAAATCCGGTATTGGCTATTTTCGTAAAATATGAATTTTGGTTTGGGTATTTAAAGAAATTAAAACAATTAAATATTCCAACTTTATTTATCGCAGTTAGATTTAGAAAAAATCAGCATTTTTTTAAATGGTTTGGTGGATGGGCGCAAAAACAATTAAAGCAAATTTCAATTATTCATGTGCAAGATGAGATGTCTAAAGAATTATTAAATAAAATAGGTTTTAATGCTGCAATTGTGAGTGGTGATACACGTTATGACAGGGTGAATGTAAATGCTGAAAAAGCAAAAAATACAGAAATAATAGAGAAATGGCTAGGGAATAAAAAATGCATTATAGCAGGAAGTACTTGGGCCATAGATGATGATTTAATGTTGCCTTGGGAAAACAAAGACTATAAATTGATTATTGCTCCGCATGAAATTAATAAGGCAAGAATTGAACAAATAAGAAACAAAATTGGTAAGCATGGTATTTTATTTACAGAATTAAATAATGCTAAGGAAGAGAACATCTTAATATTGAACAATATGGGAATGTTGCTATCTGTTTACAAAATGGGACATATTGCTTATGTTGGAGGTGGATTTGGAAGTGGATTACATAATATATTAGAACCTGCAGCTTTTGGATTGCCCGTAATATTTGGGAATAAACATAAAAAATTTCCAGAAGCAAAAGCTTTAATTGATGCAGGTGGTGCCATAGAAATAAGCAATAGAACAGAATTTAATGTTGCTATTGATTTTTTTTCAGATAAAATGAATTACGAAAATGCTTCAAATAATTGCAGTTTATTTGTAAAAAGTCAAACGGGTGCATCAAAGCTTATAATGAATTCTATAAACGAAATTCTAAATTAATACATGAAATTCCTTTTATATTTATTTTCCTTGTTGTTTTTTACTTTGGCAGGAATGCATGAAAGTAATGCGCAAGAAAAAATAAGTACAGTTGGATTACAATTTAAACCCATTTATTCTTCTCCTTTTTTTGGAACGGGGCCAATTAATTTAGTTGATAGCGGTTTTGCCCATGAAATAAGGCCCGGCAGAGGATTTTCGGGAGGAATGGTAATAAGAAAAGGATATAAAAAAAATCTTTCTCTTGAATACGGAATCAATTATGCGGTAAGAAATTATAAATTAAAAATAGAGTCAGCTGGAAATTTACTCATTGAAGATAAATTCAAAATTGTTGCTTATGAAATTCCATTTAGCCAATTAATATTTATTAAGCTAAACGAAAAAATATTTATTAACGCGGCGGTTGGAATTTGTATCAATATGTTTCCTTCGGATATTGCCAGAGGAAATGATAATTATGGAATTGTTGCGGGAAGACGCTTTCTGTTTAACCCGTCTTTATTGGCAAATTTAGGTGTGGAATACAGAACTACAAAAAATGGCTATTTTTATATTGGGACTACATTAAACAGGCCTTTTAAGGAAATTTATTCGTTTTCAATTGATTATTTGCAAAGCAGTACTGTTATTAATAATGTTTTCGGAAAATTAAATGGAGCTTATTTGACTTTAGATTTAAAATATTTCTTTCACGAAGACCCTGAAAAAAAAGCAAAAAGAAAAAATAAAACAATTACAAAAGATAAAAATAAATAAATATGGAAATAATATATGTATTTGATGTGCTGTGTGGCTGGTGTTTTGGCTTTAGCCCTGTAATGCAAGAGTTTTATAAAAAACATCCTGATTTAAAGTTTACAGTAATAAGCGGAGGATTAGTAACAGGCAGCCGTGTTGGCCCAATGAGTAACATGGCTAGTTATATTGAAAAAGCAATTCCTGGATTAGAAAAAACTACAGGAGTAAAAGTTGGAGAAGAGTTTAAAAGACAGTTGAAATTAGGCGTTAGAATTCAAAATTCTTTAACGCCAGCCATTGCTTTATGTATTTTAAAAGAAATGCTTCCTGATAAACAAGTGCAATTAGCACATGCACTGCAGCAAATATATTTTGTTGCAGGTAAAGACCTTGAGAATGAAGATACGTATGCCGAAGTAGCAAAATCTTTCGACTTAGATGAAGTTGAATTCAGAAGAAAAATGGCAGACCCGCGTTACGAGAATATGGCCACTGGGGAATTTGAACAAGCTCAAAAATGGGGAATAACTGGTTTTCCTGCTGTAATTTTGAACAGAGGAGATTCTTTAATTGCCATTAGTAATGGGTACACCACTTTTTCAGAATTAGAGAAAAGGCTCGAAAATGCTAAAGAGATGCAAATTAAAGATTAAGTAAAGCTAAAGCCTTTACTTTAACTAAAATGCTGTGCAAGGGGGCGCCGCAAATAGCCTCCGCAGGAGCTATGGCGAAGCACCCGGCTCCTTTGGAGTGCACCCAAAATAAAATTTGGTAAATAAGTTCAATTGATAAAGGGTTTTTTAGCTAATTTCGCGGCTCAAACAACACTACATTTCTTAATTTATGACAACTTCAGACATTGCAATTAATGCTTCAAAAGCCTATGAAGCTGAGCTTACAGAGTGGATTAAAGATGAAAAGGCGGCCATAGAGCTTATAAATATGGTTGGTTTACTTTGGTTCGATAGAAGTATTGAATTGGTAATTTTTAGAAATCAGTTAGTAGACAGAAGTGCAAGCGAAATTTTAAATCTGCATAATTACGCAGGGAATGTTGTAGGAAAACCTATTAATATTCAAGATTCTTTATTATTGGCTAAAGAAATTGCTGCAAAGGAATTGGCTCCATCTCGTATTGACTTAGGAAGATTAGCAACTGAATGGTTAAATGAAAAGGCTGCTTATGCATCGGCTTCTGATTTCATAATTGAGAAACTTGGAAATTTCTTAGGTAAAGACAAAAGAGTGTTGAAACCAAAAGATGTGGTATTGTATGGTTTTGGAAGAATTGGTAGAATTGCAGCTAGAGAATTAATTTCTCAGGCAGGAAAAGGTGAGCAACTTAGGCTACGTGCTATTGTAACTAGAAGTAATTCTGATGAAGATATTACTAAACGCGCTTCATTATTAAGACAAGATTCTGTTCATGGACCTTTTCCTGGTACTATTATAGAAGATTTTGAGAATAAAGCATTGATTATAAATGGTCACATGGTGAAAATGATTGCAGCTTCAAATCCTGCAACTATTGACTATGAAAGTTTTGGAATTTTTGATGCCTTGTTGATTGATAATACAGGTGTGACAAGAGATAGAGACGGTCTTTCAGAGCATTTAAAATCGAAAGGAATAGCAAAAGTATTACTTACTGCACCTGGAAAAGGTGATATTCCAAATGTTGTTTACGGCGTTAATCAAAATGCTGTTGGTTTGGAAAAAGAAACAATTTTCTCTGCCGCATCTTGTACCACCAATGCGATTGTTCCTGTAATAAAGGTGATTAGTAAAAACTTGGGTATTACTAACGGCCATATTGAAACGATACACTCTTACACTAACGATCAAAACTTACTCGACAATTACCACAAAAAATACAGACGTGGACGTTCTGCTGCATTAAATATGGTAATTACAGAAACTGGCGCGGGTAGCGCTGTTGCGAAGGTGATTCCTGAATTAGCGGGAAAATTCACTTCAAATTCTGTGCGTGTACCAACACCAAATGTTTCTTTGGCAATTTTGAATTTGCAAGTAGAAACTAAGACCAATATGACCGATGTAAACAGCGTACTGCGGATGGCTGCGCTTCATGGAGAATTGGTTGAACAAATACAATTTTCGGTATCACAAGAATTGGTATCCAGCGATTTGGTTGGAAATCCTTGTGCTTCTATTGTTGATTCACCTGCTACATTAGTAAGTGGAGATGGAAAGTCAATTGTACTATATGTATGGTACGACAACGAATATGGGTATACTAGACAAGTAATTAGGTATGCTAAATACTTAAGCGACGTAATAAGACTGACTTACTATTAAACAGTTGAAAGTTGAAAGTTGTCAATGCTTAAATAACGTTGACAGTTTTTTACTTGAATCATTAAATTTTTACGTTGCATATCCATGGGTTTTAACCCATGGATTTAGGAATATCCCCTAATGTCAATGCCTAAATAACGTTGACTGTTTTTTGCTTGAATCATTAAATTTTTACGTTGTATAGCCATGGGTTTTAACCCATGGATTTAGGAATAGCCCCTAATGTCAATGCCTAAATAACGTTGTCCGTTTTTTACTTTTTTTAATCCCAATTTATGAGTAGAAAGGGAATAATTAATTTTTTCGATTTAGTTATTCCCTTTTTCAATTTTTTCTGAAAGGTTTCTAGTTAGTCATTAATTGCTTGATGATGCTATCTACATTTAAGCCTTCAGCTTCTGCCTTATAATTTCGAATTACTCTGTGGCGCAAAATTGCGGTTGCAACGGCATTTACATCTTCAATATCAGGAGAATATTTCCCTTTAATGGCTGCATGGCATTTTGCCCCTAACACCAAAAACTGTGAAGCACGAGGACCAGCTCCCCAAGCCAAATATTTTTTTACAATTTCGGGTGCATGTTCAGAATTTGGACGGGTTTTTACAGCCAATTTTACGGCATATTCTAATACTTTATCTGATATAGGAATGCGGCGCACCAAGTCTTGAAAATACAATATTTCTTCGGCTGTTAATATAGACTTTAGTTCTTCATTGTTGTCGGAAGTGGTACTTTTAACAACTAATAACTCATTTTCGTAACTTGGATAATCTACCCAAATATTGAACATAAAGCGGTCTAATTGGGCTTCTGGTAAAGCATAAGTACCTTCTTGTTCTATAGGATTTTGAGTAGCTAAAACAAAAAATGGTTTTCCAAGTTCATAACGTTTTCCAGCAGCTGTAACAGCTTTTTCCTGCATGGCTTCGAGCAATGCTGCTTGAGTTTTTGGAGGAGTTCTGTTAATCTCATCTGCTAAAATAATGTTGGCAAACAAGGGTCCTTTAATAAAACGAAAATGTCTGTTTTCATCTAGGATTTCAGTTCCAATAATATCTGAAGGCATTAAATCGGGAGTAAACTGAATTCTGTTGTAATCTAGGCCTAAAACTCTCGAAATTGTGGTAACCAATAAAGTTTTAGCCAAACCCGGTACACCAACTAGTAAGCAATGGCCACGACTAAAAATTGAAATAATTACATCTTTAACTACATCATCTTGACCAATAACTACTTTACCAATTTCGGCTTGTAAACGTTGGTAAGCGTCTTTAAGGTTGTCGATGGCTTCTACATCTGATTGAAATGTTCGCATGAAAATATTTTGTGCTAAATTAAGGGCTAACCCATGGATTATCGAAGGGACAATTTGAAAATTCTTTGTCAATTTTTATATAAAATGACTGTCTTTTTCTATTGATCCAATTTCTTACTTGTTTATCTTTTTTTTCGGCTTCAGCAGCTTGCTGAATTTTTTGGTAATCGTCTTTTAAATTGGCCCGGTGAGGATTGGTTCTAGCCTTTAAGGAAACCAAGCGGTAAGATTCTTTTTTTTCGCCAACTCTAACAAGAGATGGGTCCGAAACTTCATTTACCTTTTGTTTATCTACAACAAAAAACAAGCTCTGGTCCATTTGCGAAACTTCAAACCATGTAGAACCAGTTGCTGGATTTACGAGTAAACCACCGTTAAATTTCGTATCCACATCATCAGAATATTTAGCTGCAGCTTCTTCAAAAGTGATACTACCAGCTTTAATTAAAGCCGCAACACTATCTAGTTTAATTCTCGCTTTGTCTAAATCGCTAGAAGAGGCCTTTGGACTCATTAAAATATGCCTCACATTAATAGTTTCCCCTCTTCTTTCTATTAATTGAATAATATGAAAACCATACATTGTTTCTATTACGTCAGAAATTTCTTTGCCTTTAAGCGCAAATGCTGCCGCTTCAAATTCAGGAACCATCTCTCCTCTTCCAACAAAACCGAGATCACCACCTTTTACTGCAGAGCCTGGGTCTTCTGAATAAAAAGCTGCCATCGATGCGAATGATTTTCCATCTGCAATTTTTCTTTTTATATCGAGCAATTCTCCTTTAACACGTTGTCTCTCCACTTCATTAACTGGTGGTTTCTTGAGAATCTGAGCAACTTGAATTTCACTTTCTATCAAGGGTAAACTATCTTGAGGAATATTATCGAAGTACGTTTTTACTTCGGCTGGGGTTACTTTTAAATCTCCTGCAATTTTTGATTGCATTTGCTGCACAACAAGCTGATCGCGAATCCTTTCTTTAAAATCATCTTTAATTTTAATTATAGACTTTCCTAAATAGGCTTCTAGTTTTTCTACAGAACCTATTTGATTTACGAAATACCTTATTTTCTTATTTAACTCTCCATCTACTTGTTCATCTGAAACTGTAACAGAATCTTTCTCCGCTTGATTTAACAAGAGTTTTTGTATAATAATATCTTCTAATACGTTGCAACGTATGGTTGAGTCGCTAACGCCAGATTGCGCTTGCATTTGCAAAGCCTGCGCTTCTACGTCTGAGAATAAAATGGCTTTATCTCCTACCACTGCAACTATTTTATCAATTACAACAGGCTGTCCACTTAATTTTAACTGGAGAATAAGTGCCAAAAGAAAATAAAATAAAGGGTTACTTTTTATATGTTTCAATGTCTTTGTTGTTTAATGCATCATTATATGCATCTATTTGCATTTTTTGCACGAGTTCAATTTTTCTTTTGTTGAGTATTCTATTTCTTATACTTTCTTTTTCAAAGCTTAATGGAGCGCTAGATTCTTTTACCATAAAACCTGTTACATTAATTATGTAATGATATTCTTTATCATCGAGTTCAAAACTTTTCTTACCATTTTTTATTTGCTCAATAGGATAATTATTTAATGGTATTTCTTTCAAAACATCCTCATATAAAAGCCAATTTGAATCATCGAGCAGGTAGTTAACGGCGTACAATTTACAGTATTGTTCTAGTTTGTTTCTGTCTGCTGAGCTGCTTCCATTGAACCATGTTTTAACTTTGTCTTTATTGGGTGTTTTAATAGGAATTTTAACATACCGAAGGCGAATGATATTATTTTTCAGTTCAAAGTTAGCAGGATTTGAGGAATAATATTTTTCAATTTCCGAATCTGAAACAATGGTGTCTAATTTCTGTCTTACCAATTCTCTTTCGTAAGAAAAAATAATAAGTGAAGCTCTGTAATCCTCTAATTGCTTTTCTACATCTTTTTGTTCATCTGTTAAATTTGATTCAGCCCTTCTTAAAACAAGTTGTCTTTTAGTCCATGCGTTAATAAACTCTTCTACTAAAGCTGCGCTATCTTTTGAAGAAGTTCCATAAGGCACAACTCCTTTTAATTCTGATTGGTATAAATAACTATCGTAAACCCTTGCAATTGCGCCTTCTTTGAGGTCTTTACCTCCGCAAGAACAGCTTAATGCTATTATAAGCAGTCCGAAAAGATTTCGCATCATTAATTATTTTTTATAGTCTACAAATTAATGCAAGTTTTTAAAAGAATAAGCCCGTTTAGCCAAAAAAGCAAAACGGGCTTATCAACAATCTTATTCTTTATTGAATAGTATCGAAAACTGCACGATCAACGGTAACAGTGTACTTCTTTTTTAGTTGTTCAATCCATTCTTTTTCAAGATAAGTTTGATAGTCAGCAGTTATTAACCCTCTTGCTTCAGATATAGACTTAGGCATAGGTTCCATTTTTTTCTTTACTTCCACAAAAGTAACAGAGCCATCTGGATTAATAATATCTGCGGAAATTCCTTCTATCCAAGTAATTTTATCGATGGTTTCATTATCTCCTTTTGAAAATACGCCTTCTTCAACTTGAAGATTTAACTGAGAAGATTCATTCATTTTCTTCGTAATTTCCTCCACTGTAGTGCCTTTCTTCATCTTTTTCTCCACCAATTTACGGCTGGCTTTTGCATTCTTTGCATCTTTCGCTTTGTAAATTACAGCATCTAATCGCTCTGCCCACATATATTTTGATTTATTATTTTCATAAAAAGCAGCAAGTCCTGAGCTGTCTTTCAATGCTTTTGACCAAACATTTTCATCTGTTATTTCGAAAAGCAAAATTCCATCTCTATATTCTTGCATCAATAGACGAAAGTCTTGGTACTTAGTTTCCAATTTAGCGTCTTCGAAAGCTATTATTTTATCGTCTTTCCAACTGTCATAGGCTTTTCTAACCAATCCATCTAAGCTACTTTCTTTTGATTGTTTGCTTTGGTTCTCCGATAAAAACTTTGCTAAGTCTTGCTGAGTGTATGCTTCATTACCTATGGTGAATAATGGTTTAATTAGTCCATTTGCACTTTCTGCCTTCCATTTACCATCATAATAAGTTGTATCTAACTTAGTTACTAATTCATTTAAAGCTTTTGCATCTTCTTTAAAGTTATTTTCAACTTTCACTCTAGCAATAACTGAATTACGGCTAACTTGAGACCTAGAATCTTTAGAGACTTTTTGTTTTAATTCACCTTTCACTTCATCAAATGCTTGCACTCCTTTTCTTTCTAATCTTTTTATAATATGAAATCCATATTGTGTTTGAATGATTTGAGAAATATCTCCATCTTTTTTAAGATCAAAAGCTGCTTTTTCAAAATCAGGAACCATTTTTCCAGTTCCAAACCATGGTAATTGACCACCGTTTTTTCCGGAGGTTCTATCATCAGAAAAATTTGAAGCTAAACTTGCAAAATCTTCACCTTTTTTAACCTTTTCGGCAATCTCTTCGATTTTCTTTCTTGCAGTTGCTACAGCAGAGTCTTTAGCATTTTCAGGAACTTTCACCATTATATGAGCAACGTGTACTTGTCCTTGCGCATCTCTAGTATCCACTACTTTTAAGATATGGTATCCAAATTTGGTGCGAACTGGCATTGAAATTTGACCAACAGCAGTGTTATAAGCAGCATTTTCGAAAGGGTACACCATCATCATGGATGTAAAATATCCTAAATCTCCATCATTTTGTTTTGCAGAAGGATCATCAGAATTAGCCTTAGCCAAAGCTCCAAAATCCTCACCTTTTAAAATCCTATTTCGAAGACCCATTATTTTGTTAAATGCTAGTAATGTGTCCTTTGGTGCTGGGTCTGTAGGTAATTTAATTAAAATATGACTTGCGCGTACATCTTTTTTCATTCGTTGATATGCCTCGTTAATCAACTTATCGTTAACATCTTTATCGGTTAAATAAGGCTGAGCTAGTTGCTTACGATAACCTTTTAACTCATTCTGAAAAGTTTTAACTGTATCTTTTCCAGCGTCTTTAGCAGCTTTTACCTTTAATTTAAAGTTTGTAAACAACTCCAAATATTCTTCTAATGCTTTTCTATCGCTTTTAGCGTCTTTTTGATTGTTTTTCCTATAGATGCTCTCAAACTCACCTTTTGTAACAGGATCCCCACCTACAGTCATTAAAATAGGATCAACTGGCACAGAAGGAGGCGGCGGCGGCGGTGGTAAAGTCGTTTTTTTATTGTTAGGTTTTGTTGTGTTTTTTTTAGTTACTGTTTGCGCCTGAAGATTAGCACTGCTAAGGGCAAAAAGTAATAATAAACAATTCACTTTTTGAAAAATTTTCATAACTTATTTTAAATGAGGGTGCGAAAATAACAGAAATGAACGTTACTTCCAATGAAAGTTAAATCCATTTGTAATTATTAATAAATATGCTATTAATAAAAAAAGCAGTTGAGGCTTCATAAACACTCAAATATAGGTATTAGTATCTAGAACTTTTTTCATTTATATTTGCAGAAATGATGTAACTATTAAATGGAATCGAAAGACCGAATTTTAGATTTTACAGAAAAGCTTCCTACAAGAGTTTTAAGTGGTGATCAAGAACGTAACAATAGAATTATCAATTCTACAATTGCATTTCTTGCTAGCTATACTGTAGTTTATGTTTCATTTCAATTTGTCACAGCCTTGTTTGCTAAGAGGTATAGTTTGTTTTACAAGCTTTTTTTCTTTAAAGTTGAATACACGCAGAACTGGGACTATTGGCAAGTTGAACCTGTATTAAAGACTTTTTTAGCTGGCCCTATTTTTTGTTTATTTGCTGGAATGATATGTTTTGTAATTCAAAATGCAGTTAGAAAAAAACCTGGTATTATTAAATTTTTTTGGCTATGGTTAGGAGTTAACTACTTAAATTTTGTAGGGACACAAGTAATACTTTTGCCAATTAAATCAGGCTCAGAAAATATGCATGCTAGTAATTTAGGTGTAGTATCGACTTACTTATATTGGGATGATTTTACTAAAATAATATTCTCAATAATTGCCAGTTTGCTAATGATTTTTGTAGGCTTTCTGGCATCAAAACCTTTCATTCAAACTTCCAATAGCACTGCTTTTGTTTATAAAAACGAAAACAAAGTAGTGTATTTATTCCATATTGTATTTCTTCCTTATATCATAGGTTCCGGAATAACTTTAGTTTATTTTAGTGATGGGTATTTTATCTTAAACATAACCATTATTTTAACTTTATTTATTACTGTAATCTCTATCTTTATTAATTCCCTTAAAAATAGAATGATAATGATCTATCGTTTTCCTGAAACAAATGGAATTGAAAACAGGTTTTTAATTTTTCTTGCTTCGGCTTTAATTCTGATGAAGATATTTTTTAATAATGGAATCAGTTTCTAAATGAAAAATATCTGGCTAATTTCAATTGCATTCGTATTTTTTGGTTGTTCTTCTGAAAAAGAAGTTGTTTACACACAATCTTTGTCATTTACTGTTTATGAAAACGAAGTAAACGTTGGTATGAATCAATTAGGAAATTTGTTATTAGTTCTTCCTTTAGATAGCATTCTAAAAGCAAATAATAGCGATATAGGACATTTCAATAAAATGCAATTAATTGAAGCTACATTAATTGCCAACGATACAAATTTGAATAGAAAAGATTTTTCTGAATTTAGATTGGATATGGCAGGAGATTTAAACAATAATCAACCAGGAAAACCCTTTACACTCGCAAGTACAAATGAAATTTCTGCAATTACTCCCTTAAAAACATTTGATACAGATATCTCTGATATGTATTCAGGTAGAGCTATTTATTTGTTGCCAATTGGTACTTTTAGTAAAAATCATCCAAGGCCATTTTCGATGCAGCTGAAATTAAAATGGAAGATGAAATTAGGACAAATAAATTAGTTTTTCGCTTACCTACTTGAATAATTTGGAGCTTCTCTGGTAACAACCACATCGTGCGGATGAGATTCTCTTATACCAGAAGCTGTTATTCTAATCATTTGTTTTGTTTGTAAATCTGCAATTGTTCTAGCTCCGCAATAACCCATTCCGGCTCTTAGGCCGCCAGTCATTTGATAAATTACCTCCGCAAGTGAGCCTTTAAAAGGAACTTGTCCTACAATTCCTTCGGGTACTAATTTTTTAATATCGTCTTCAGCATCTTGAAAATAACGGTCTTTTGAACCCGATTGCATAGCTTCGATGGAGCCCATTCCTCGGTAAGATTTGAATTTCCGTCCTTCATATATAATTGTTTCTCCTGGAGATTCTTCTACTCCGGCAAACAAGGAGCCTGCCATTATACTATTTGCTCCTCCTGCTATTGCTTTTACAATATCCCCAGAAAATCTGATACCACCATCAGCAATTACTGGAATTCCAGTACCTTTTAAAGCCTTAGCAACCTCCACTACAGCAGAAAACTGTGGAACACCAACACCAGCAATTACGCGTGTGGTGCATATTGAACCTGGGCCAATCCCTACTTTTACAGCATCTGCACCATTTTCTGCTAACATTTTTGCAGCGGCTGAAGTTGCAATATTACCTACTACAACTTGCAAATCTGGATAAACCCGTTTAACTTCTTTCAACATGTCAACAACACCTTTGGAATGCCCATGTGCTGTGTCGATAACAATTGCATCAACACCTGCATTTTTTAAAGCTTCAACTCTTTGCAATGTATCAGACGTAACACCAACTGCAGCTGCTACCCTTAATCGTCCGAAATCGTCTTTACATGCATTGGGTCTTAATCTGTTCTTTATAATATCTTTATAGGTTATTAGACCAACCAATCGATAACTACTATCAATAACAGGAAGTTTCTCTATTTTATGAGCTTGCAATAAAATTTCAGCTTTCTCTAAATTGGTTTCTGCAGTAGTGATGAGGTTTTCTTTTGTCATCACCTCTTTTATTGACTTGTTTAGTTGTTTTTCAAATCTTAAATCTCTGTTTGTAACTATCCCAACTAATTTTCTTTCTTTATCAATAACAGGAATTCCACCAATTTTATATTCCTTCATCAATTGCAGGGCATCAGCAACAAGTAAATCTTCATCCATTACCACAGGATCCAGAATCATTCCGCTTTCAGACCTTTTTACGCGCTTTACTTGAGCGGCTTGTTGTTCAATTGTCATGTTTTTATGTAACACCCCAATTCCTCCTTCTTGCGCTATAGCAATAGCCATTATAGAATCGGTAACAGTATCCATTGCGGCTGATACAATTGGAACATTTAATTTTATATTTCTAGTAAATTGGGAACTAATATCTGTATCTCTTGGTAATACTTCAGAATAGTCAGGAAGTAGCAGGACATCGTCGTAAGTGAGTCCTTCAAATAAAGTTGTTTGTTGTTCCATTGCAATAAGCGGGTTTATATCCGAATTGCGCGCAAATGTAGCAATTTTAAGTCAACTAAAAATCTAGCCTTTGCTCATTAAGAATAAAACACGAAATTTAACACTTAGGAAATATTAGAAATAAAAAAACCTGCCCAAATAAAGAACAGGTTTCAATGAAATAATGAAATAAAGTTTATATATTTTAAATTCCTAATCCATAATAAGCCCTAGAACCATTCGGATAGTAACCTTCAATAAGTAATCCTCTGCGTTCAGATTTCATAGCAGAAGTAAGGTCTTCTACCGAGTTTATAGCCTTATCGCCAATATGCGTAATTATAAAGCCTTCTTGAATTCCAATGTTTCTTAATCTTCCTTCTCTAATTTTCAGCACCTTTAATCCATTTTTAATATTAAGTCGCATTTTTTCTTTTTCATTCGGCTGTTCAAAATCTGCACCTAGTTCATTGGCAACTGCTTCTGCATGTTTTATTAACTTGGTGTCACCATTTTTATTTTTAAGTTCAACAGTAATTTCTTTGTTTTCGGAGCCACGGGCTATGGTAATTAACACCCTGTCGCCTGGTCGGTATCTTCCGATTTGTTCTTGAAGTTCAGGTACATTATTTACAATGGCAGATTGGACTTTAAGAATAACATCACCTTCCTTAATTCCAGCAGATTCAGCAGCTCCACCAGCATTTAGTCCGGAAACATAAACACCTTGAATGTGTTCTATTCCTTTCTTTTTAGCCAACTCAGCATTTAAATCTTCCAGAACAACCCCAATAAATGCGCGTTGTACTTCTCCATATTCTAATAAATCAGCAACAACTTTACGCACAATGTTTACTGGAATTGCGAATGAATACCCTGAATATGAACCAGTGTTTGAAGCTATTGCAGAATTGATTCCAATTAATTCGCCTGAAGTGTTTACTAATGCACCTCCACTATTTCCTGGATTTACGGCGGCATCAGTTTGAATGAATGATTCTATGGCAAATTTCTCGTTAAGTATATTTATATTTCTTCCTTTTGCACTAATAATTCCAGCTGTAACAGTTGAAGTTAAACTAAAAGGGTTTCCAACTGCTAATGCCCACTCTCCTACTTTCACGTTGTCGGAATTACCATAATAAACAAAAGGAAGGCCTTTGGCATCAACTTTTAAAAGCGCCAAATCTGTACTTGGGTCACGACCAATAACTTCAGCTTGATATTCTCTTTTATCATTTAAAACCACTTCTACCTTTTCTGCATTTGCAATAACGTGATTGTTAGTTACAATGTAACCGTCTTCGGAGATGATAACACCAGAACCAGAAGCTGTTGCCTTTTGAGGTGGGGCGTTTCTATATGGAGAACCAAAGAAAAAATCATAGAATGGATCGTTTCCACCTAAACGCCTATTATCTGTAAGAGTTTTAACATGCACCACACCGTTTAAACTAACATCTGCTGCTGCAATAAAATTCGGAACATTTGAAGGGTTTCCCTCGTGGTTTCCAGCAAATTGAACTGGAATTCGCTCTTTTGTTAATCTATCAAAACCGGTTTGTTCATTGTTAAAGTAATTGTTAATGGCAATGGCTGCGAAACCTCCTAAAAATGCCATTAAAAGAGATGATGCAATTTTTTTCATACTATTAAATTTATTGTTGATTTTTACTTTCAAAAATTATGCCTCCACAAAGTTAAAATTTACAATTTTTTAATCATCAACATTAATTTGTGAATCATTCAAAATTGTTCTGCATTTAACTATTGATTTTCAGCGTAGGTTTGCGCAATAACGATTGAATCTTTAGTGTGTTGTTAGAAAAATCAATTTTAACTTTTTTTAGTAAAAAATGAGTGCTGGAGGAAATAAACCATTTTCTTTTATTTCGGGAGTTTTGTTAGGAATGCTTGCCGCGATTGGCTTGATATTCTTGCTTATGAACGACTTTAATCCATTTAATCTTATTAGTGAAAAAGGTGGGAATTTATCTGGTGACACTTTAGTTGATTTAAGAGAAAACAAGAATACTAGCGTTAGGAAAAACAAAAAAAATAACTTGTTGATTGTTAAAGAGGAACAAGAAGCTTACATAACTGACAGTTTTGCAATTAAAGACGATTCAGAAACTGTCAAAATTTCATATTCAGAAGATGATATTATTGTAAGACGTGATGAATTGCTTGAAAGCAGGTCTATTGAATTGATTACACTTGATGGAAAAACCAAAAACAGCAAATCTGATTCTTTGTTGAAATTGATTGATAACAATGGTGCTGAAAAAACTCAATATAAGATTGAATTTTGGAAATCGCCGATTAATTACAAAGGGTTTAAAATGATACGAAACAATATCATTGCTTTTGGCCTAGAGACGAGTGAAAATTGTAAACTGTATAGCTATGAACAACAATTTTATTTGAAACATGGCAACTCTGTATTTAAGATATATCAAACTTCTGATTTCCAGTCATTTGTAAAATTAACTGATGAGTCAATAATTAAATTAATGCGTTAATTATGCTATTAAATTTTCATAAATATCAAGCTACAGGAAACGATTTTATAATTATTGATGATCGTGAAAGGACATTCGATATCGCTAATAATAGTTTGATACAAAAATTATGTCATCGAAAATTTGGGATTGGAGCAGATGGACTCATTTTACTTCGAAATGAAAAAGAGTTAGATTTTAAGATGTTGTATTACAATGCCGATGGTTATGAAGGATCTATGTGCGGAAATGGTGGAAGATGCGTTACGGCATTTGCCCATAAACTTTTACCATCTAAAACTGAATTCAAATTTATGGCATTTGATGGAATCCATAAAAGTGCTGTAAAATCTGTGTATGATGATGGTTTTATAGTAAAATTAGAGATGCAACAAGTTGAGGGTCCCCAGCAAATTGGCAACGATTACCTGTTAAATACAGGATCTCCACATTATGTGAAGTTTGTAAGCGATGTTGCATTAACTGAAGTAGTTGCAGAAGGAAGAAATATTAGAAATTCGGGACTTTTTTTAAGAAATGGCGTGAACGTAAATTTTGTTGAAGTAAATCAGCAAATACTTACCATGCGTACTTATGAAAGAGGTGTTGAAGATGAGACACTTTCTTGTGGAACTGGCGCTACTGCTGCTGCTATAGCTGCATATTGGGGAAAAATGATTGAAACTAATTCAGTAGAAATTCACACCAAGGGCGGTAATTTGAATATTAGTTTTGATGCTTCTGAAAAAGATATGTTTACTTCTGTTTACTTAACTGGTGAAGCGACTCCTGTTTTTGAAGGCAAAATGCAGATTTAACAATGACTTTAATTACACAGGTAAACGAGTTCGGCAATATTAAATCCGATAAAATTTACTTTATAATATTTCATGCCGACAAAAAACCTCCGCATTTGGGAATTGTTTGGAACCAACTTTACTTTTCGTTAACAATTAAAGGAGCTGAAATAGAGATACCATTTGACGAGAAGTTGGTTCTAATAAATAAAAGAAAAATACCCTGTTTGTTTGTAGAAATAAAGACACCAGAAGAATCAAGTTTTTTATTGGAGGAACTAAAAGAAATTTTTATTTCTTACCCACCACTAACCAATAAAACTAGTTGTCTTGAGCCTATTGCGGAGTTTTTTTACAAGATATTTCAATTAAGAGCAGATTCTCCCTTGTTGCACGGAATGATTGAAGCATTGCAAAAACAGGAGTTGATTATAGAAAGTTCTGCCATTTATTTGAAAATTCCTGAAAACAAAACTTTCGAATTACCTATATACAATGCTAGTATAGTTTCTGAGAGAATTAATAGGCTTAGTTTTTTAGAAAAAACCAAAGGAAGTTAACATTACCGAAATATTTAATTAACAATTTGCTGATACTTGAAGATTACTTTCGCGCAATTAATTCGCACTATGAGGTATTTTTCAATTTTATGTTTACTTGCGCTATTTGCGCTGGGTTGCACAAAAGACAGGATTTTTGAAACTGAGAATCCCGGTGGAAATAATCCTCCTGTAATAGATAGTTCAAATGTAGTTGGGAGTTTAATGGTGAATGAAGTTGTTTCTTCGGGAGGAATATTACCTTCTGAATTTGGACCTGGAGGAGATTGGTTTGAAATTTACAACCCAAAAACTATTGCTTGTACTTTAGAAGCTGGAAAGTGGTTTGTAACAGATGACTTTGCTAATCCTGAACAATTTGAGTTGCCCCCAATTACAATAAATGCTTTGAGTAGATTAGTTGTTTTTTGTGATGATTCTAATAGAGTTTTAACATATATACATACTAATTTTAAATTATCCTCAACTGGAGAAAAATTAGGTATCATTTATAAAGCCGAGAATTCCGATGTTTTTGTAGATTCAGTAAGCTTTGGAGCTCAAGGCTCAAATGAAGCATCAGCTAGGATTCCAGATGGTTCACCAATTTGGGTGTTTCCAGTAGTACCAACACCAGGACAACCAAACCAATGAAAAAAATACTCTTTTTAACACTCATTGTTTTAATAATGGTGCAGTGTAAACATGCAGATGCACAAAAATTAAAACATACCAATGTTATTCATTTGAAAGTAAAAGAACCAAGTGATATTGCATTAAGTTTTGATAAAAAACACCTGTATATTGTTAGTGATGATGGAATTTTAGTAGAAACTGACTTACAAGGAAATGTTCTGAGAAAAACAACAATAGAATTAACCGATGCAGAAGGAGTTTATGCTGATGCAACACATATATATGTAGCAGATGAATCTCCAAGATTGATTTCTTTGTTTGATGTTAAAACTTTTGAATATGTAAAGTCGGTTTACATTCCTTATGGCGGAGGCAGAAACAAAGGATTTGAGTCGCTTACTTTTGATGAAAGCAAGAAAGTTTTTTACTTAATCACTGAAAAAGACCCGACTTGGATAATGGTGTTAGATGAAAAGCTAAATGTAATTAGTCAATTTTCATTGCATGAGAAAGGCGATGTTTCAGCTGCCACTTTTTACAAAGGAAAATTATGGTTATTGAACGACGAGCGGCGAGAGATTTTAGTAATGAATGTAGACAATAAGCAAATTGATAAAAGATACCAGATTAATGTGATGAATCCTGAAGGAATTGCTTTTTTACCTGATGGGCAAATGATTATTGTAAGTGATGACAGACAATTGATGTATTTTTTTCCTAACCCCGAAAATTTGAGTAATGCGCAATAGTATTTTAATTGTATTGGTGTTGTTAGCTCAAGCTTTGAGTGCGCAATTTTCTGTAAATAATGGAAAACATATTCTTGAAATTTCGGGAACTGTTTCTACTTATTACAATTATAGAGAACTAAAGGAAGGCGAAACGGAAAAAGATAAGAACAGATTCAACCTACGTGATGCACAGTTGATGATTGAAGGTAGAAACGGGAATTTGTATGAATACCGCATCCAAATGGATTTTGCAGATTTAACTCAAGGAAGCACTGATCCAGAAAATCCAGGTTTGATGGATGCTTGGTTTAAATACAAAGGCTTAAAATGGTTTGATGTGCAAGTTGGCTATGGAAAAGTGCAATACTCTAGAAGTTCGTTGGTTCCTTTTTCTTATTCTACTTACTGGCAAAGGCCGGAGTTGTTTCGTGGTCAATACTTTAGCCGCAGAGATATTGGTGTAACTTTATCAAAATCATTTTGGCAACGTAGGGTTGAGCTTATTGCTGGAGCATATACAGGATTGGGAGAAGTTTCGGCCAGGGTTGGAGACAATGATGCGAGTGGAGCATTAGAATATATTGGTAGAGCCGAGTTCTGCTGGCCAACATATTACAGAAACAGAGATTTAGATGTGTTGCATGTTCCTGTTCCTATGATTGCTTTAGGGGTAAATGGTAGATATGCCAATAAAGTGCTACCTGCAGGAACATTTTTTCCAAGTGGGTCGACGGGCGATTTTGGTTTAAAAGTGATAAGCGGAAAAAAAGAAACTTATGGTTTTGATGTGAGCGCGCAGTGGAAAGGGTTTTCAGCCCAATTTGAATTGCATCAAATAAAAGGGACACCAGCAGATACAAATAGCTTTTTATTAAGAAACTACACTGTTGCCCAAAGCAAAGGATATTTTCTTTCTGGCGGATATTACGGGCAAATGAGCTACTTTTCAAGGAAACTTAAAACGGCAATTTCTATTCGGTATGAAGAATTTAATATCAGCGATTTGGTAGTTGGAAATAACCAGAGATTCTCAATGGCGTTGGCTTATCAAATTGATGGATTTAACTCAATGATAAAAGCACAATGGACAAATATAATGAAAGAAGAAATATTAGATGCCCTGAAATGGAATGAACAATTTAGAATTGGCTGGCAAGTGATGTTCTAACCGAATGCCGGGTAAGGGATTGAAGCGAAAAACCCACAGCCTGAAAGGCGAGGATTTGAAGCGAAAGCCCGGTTCTTGACGAAGGAGAGAATACCCCATAAAAAAATAATTACATACAAACAATCCTTACTATATATTTGCAACATTAAAAAACACAACCATGTTAAAACGATTACTATTACTACTTACTATTTCTCTTAGCATTTCAGTTTCAGCTCAACTTTCTCCAGGAAGTTTAGCATTTGTTGGAATACAGACTGATGCACCTGATGCTTTTGCATTTGTAGCACTTACTACAATACCTGCAGGTGATACCATCCATTTCACTGATAATGGTTGGTCAGGAACAGATTTTTTTACTACTGAAAATGTAGCAAGTTGGGTAAATTCGGCAGCTACACCAGCAGGAACAGTTATTAAAATTACTGACCCTGATGATGGTTTGATATTAAATGGAATTGTAACAGGACCAGGCACTTGTACGGGTAAACTTTCTGGATTATCGGCAAGTGGAGATCAAGTGATAGCTTGGGTAAGAATAAGCGGGGCAAAAGTTCCCGTTGCCGCTATTTCTACAAATGGGTGGCTACCTGTTTGCAATAATGTAGCAGTTGGAAATTCAAATTATTCTTGCTTACCGTCGAACCTTACAAATGGAATAAATGCTTTAGCAATTGGAGCAGACAGCAGTGATATTGAAAACGGCTTCTTTAACGTAGCTGCATTAACTGGAAGTGTAGAAGAAATAAGATGTGCAATAAATAATGCATCAAACTGGACAAAAAACAACGACCCAGCAACCGCGGGTGCTCCTGTTTGGCCAGCATGGAGTTTTACTTTTGGTCCTTCAAATACTTCTGTATTTCAATTTCAGAGTAGTGTTATAAATTTACAAGAAGGTGGTGTTGAGGCAGTAGTTTCATTTGAAATTACTCCAGAAGCAGCATCTGCACAAACAGTAACCATACAATTGGGAGGTTCGGCAAATAGCAGCGATATTATAACTTTTCCAGCTAATGTGAATGGATTATTGACTTTACAAATTCCAGCAGGTTCTTCTAATGCAGCTTTTTCTATAAGTGCGGTTGCAGATGGAATCGTGGAAGGAAATGAGATTGGAACCATCACTATTTCAACAGTTTCGTGCGGCTTAAGTTTAGGTGCTCAAAGTGTGATTAATTATACCATTTCTGAGTCGAGCGACCCGTTTGTTTCTTTTACGACTGAGCAAGAAAATACTTTTTTAAACGAGGGCGCTTTAGTTACAATTAATGTAAACATTGCTCCTGCACCAATCAATGCAACGACATTACAATTGGTTTTAAGTTCAATTAGCCCAGATATTACATTTGCAGATTTTACAACCTCTGCGCCTATCAGTTCTTTTGGTGCATTTGATGTTCCACTTGCTGCCGGACAAGGAGCTTATTCATTTACCATTACTGCAACAGATGATTTGTTACAAGAATTAGTTGAAAGTTTTGCAATAACAATTGGAGATTTACCTCCAGATTTATTCTTAGGTGCTTTGGATAGCATAACTGTAAATATCGTTGATAATGATTCTCCGATAGAAGCTCCAACACTATTTATAAATGAAGTGATGGCCAGCAATACGAGCACAATCGCTGATGAAAACGGATATTTTGGTGATTGGATAGAAATTTATAATCCAAGTAATGTGGCAGTAGATTTAGCAGGAATGTTTATTTCTGATGATGCAGCAACACCAACAAAATATCAATTTCCAACTGGTTCATCGGCTACTGTTATTCCTGCAGGAGGATTTAAATTAATTTGGGCTGATGATAGCACACAGTCGGGTCCATTGCATTTGAACTTTAAATTATCTTCGACTTCGGGCGAATTTGTTGGTCTTTACTACCAAGGAAGTGAATTAATATTGGTTGATTCTGTTACATTTCCTCCACAAACTGACAATGTTAGTTACGGAAGACAAACAGATGGCAACTCACCTTGGATTTCTTTTGCAGCCGCTACACCAAATGCTTCTAACCAAACTTCAGGATTTTCGGAGTTAGTAGAAAATGAAATGATGTTGTATCCAAACCCGGCAAATGAGCAAATAACTATTAGTATTCCAACATTTGAAACTGGAACGGTAGTTTCAATTTATAGCGTAGAAGGTAAATTGGTGAAGCAAGTAAAAATGGAGTCTAATTCAACTGTCGTTGCTACAAATGATTTGGCAAGAGGACTTTACATAGTTCAATTAAACAGTGGTATATTAACTTTGAGTAGGAAATTAGCGGTAGAGTAATTATTTATTACTATTTGAAGAACGGTAGCTTAGAGAGGCTCAGCCACCGAAACGAGTAATTCGTTGGCTGAGGCTCCCGAAGCCGCCAAAAGCTATCAAAGCCACCGAAAGCAATAGATACAACTTCTACATTATTTATTACATACCATTTCCAAAATATCAACAATTACAAAAATTGTTGTGTGGCTTGTAAATATTGATTTCCACAATATTTAAGCCTAGTTTTTTAACACAAATTTAACATTGCTCTTACATGTGAGTTACATCCTTAAAGTTATTTTGCCATGCTAAAAATTGCACCTTAACAATTAACATAAAAACTTTTATGAACGCAACAACTACTTCAATGGCCCAAAGAACACCCTGGCTTAATTGGATTTTACTGCTCATCATTAACATCGGTATGATGGGATGGATAAATGGGCAAACAAACCCAGCAGCACATAATCTCTCTTCTAGTGATTTTTCATTTACAGGTTTTGCGCTTGCCGCAACAACAACTTATCCAACATCTATGCAGGGACACAAATTTCCAGGAGAAAGGACAACTGCAAATTTAACCGTTAACGCTGATGGTGATAGGGTTTTAGCCGATAATACAACCGGAATAGGAACAGGTTCAATCAGAAATGAAGTTGCGAATGGAATCAGCCTTCTTAATAGTAGTAGTAATAATATAGGTGCTATTTTGATATCTGTAAATAGCACAGGACGCAACAACTTAACGGTTTCTTGGACAGCTCAACAATTGAATAGCGGAGGAAATGGGGTTACTGATAGAATAAATGGTTTACGTTTACAATACAGGATTGGCACTACAGGTAGCTTTACAGATGTTTCATTAACTGAATATTTAACGACAAATACATCTAGCCAAAATGCTGCTCAGTCATTTACAAGTATAGCACTCCCATCTGCTTGCAATAATGAAGCTGTAGTGCATGTAAGATGGGTATATTATATTTCTAGTGGAACAGCTAACGCACGTGATAGAATCAGGTTAGACGATATTACAATTGCTAGCTCTCCAGCGTCAGGTCCTTCCCTTACCTTTACACCTAGTTCGCTTACCACCTTTAGTGCTACTGTGCCGCTAGCTGGAAGTCCCCTTACTACCACTATAACTGGTTCATCATTAACACCTGCTTCAGGCTCAATTACCGTATCTGCACCAACAAATTTTGAAGTTTCTAAAGATGGAGTTTCATGGGGTCCTACCGCAACTTTTGATTACACTAGTGGAAATAGCTTTAATGTTGCCAATAGCACGGTTCGCTTCCGAATTGCAGCAGGGGCTCCATTCGGGGCTGTAAGCGGTTCTGCCACCAGCGCTGGTGGTGGAGTTGGTTCACCGCCTAGTGTTTCATTATCGGGTAATGTATCTTCAACACTTTATTGGAACGGTGGTAATATTGCTGCAAATCCTGCTGATGGTGGCACAGGTTCTTGGGGAACTGTAAATGCTTGGAGACAACCTTCTCCAACAGGTAATCAAGCAACATGGCTAGATAATAATCCAGCAATTGCTGCGGGTACTCCGGGAATTCTAACAATTGAAGCCAATAGAGCAGTTACTTCTTTGGATTTTCAAACATCTGGCTATACTTTAACACCTGATGGAACAACGGGTAGAACTATAACAGGCCCAACAACAGTTTCTGCAACTGGTGCGCTCAACATAAACAGCCTTACCGCTATTGATAATAGAACAATATCTTTTGCTGGAAATGTTTCTGGTGTAGCGGGTGCTTCAATAGTAATGAATGTTAACCAAACAGGGACAAACACATCCCGTATAAATCTTGCATCTCCAGGGGCAACACTTTCGCTCCCAGTTACGGTTGCTGTAGGGACTACTTCAAGCGGTTTCGGAAATTTTGCTATTGTAGGAACCTCAACTGGTACTGTTCTTACTTCTGCCGCAACAATTATAAATAATACACCTTACATCACAACTTTAGGAGCAACTAGCGGCAATGATTTAACAGTTAATAGTGTTATTTCTGGCAGTTCACCTTTAATGATTGCTGCTGGCTCAAGTGGTGGCGCTGGTACAGTTGTGTTAAATGGGGTAAACACATACACAGGTAACACAATCTTTAATGCTACTGGAAGCACTACCGGTACTCTGAGATTAGGAAATGCTAATGCACTTCCAAGTGCTACTAATGTTTCTTATGGAGCTGGTCAGGGGATAATTTGGGATTTAAATTCATTTAATTCAACTATCGCTTCTCTAACAAGTGGAGTTGGTAGTAATGGTTCTATCACCAATGCAAACGCAGGTTCTGGAACTTCAACCTTAACCATCAATGGTGCAACGTCGACTACATTTGGCTTACCAATTACCAATGGAGCAACTGCATTTGTAGCTTTAACAAGAGCAGGTAGCGGTTCTACAACATTATCAGGAGCCAATAGTTACACAGGAGCTACAACTGTAACAAGCGGTACTTTATTTTTAAATGGTACCAATGCAAGTAACATTACTGTTGGTGTATCTGGTGAAATTGGTGGTAATGGTTCAACAACAGGAACGTTAAATTTAACTGGTAACGTAAGCCCAGGCGCTTCAGGTATAGGCTCAGTGGGTACTTTTACAACAGGAGCACAAACATGGAACAGTGGAGCGAATTACAACTTTGATGTTTCAAACGTTGCTGTTTCCCCACTTAACCAAGATAGAATAACTACTACAGGAGCTGTTGCACTCAGTGGAACTATTTTCATAGACGTAAATGGCCTTGCAGCAGGATTTGTTGATGGTAATGCATATTCTTGGTCTATCATTTCTGCAGGTTCTGTTACTGGCTCCCCAACTTATTCTATTACTACTGGAGGTTTTGCTCCTCCATTTTCAGGTACATTCTCTGTAACACAAACAGGAACTGCTGTAAACTTGGTTTATACGCCATTAGCAGCAACACCAAGTTTAACACCTAGCGTTGCTTCATTAACTGGTCTTAACTATGGTTTTGGTCAAGGTCCTTCTGTATCACAAACTGTTAACTTAACAGGTGCAGATTTAAATGGTCCTTTCAGTGGTACAATCACCATTACTCAATCAACAGACTTTGAAGTATCAAGCGATAATATTTCTTTTGGGGCTTCTGCATCTATTACTTTTGCTTCTGCAACTTTAACTTCTACACCTTTTTATGTGCGTTTAAAAGCAGGTAGAATAGTTAATAGCTATGGTCCACAAACAATAAATATTTCTGGTGGGGGTGCTACAGCTTCAATTACAGCTAGTGGAACAGTAACACCAGCATTTACACCTGGTAATATTGTGGTTGCTCAAGCTGCTAGTAATACACTAAACAATACAACTTTTTCAATTTTAGAATTATTACCTGGTTCACTCAATGCAAGTCCTGTAAATACTTTTGCAATTGACGGAGTTACTGCTCCAGACCATATGCGTTTTTCTGGTAGTGCAACATCTACTGGATATTTAGCAAATAGCAATGATGGAACTTTACTAACTGTAACAGGTCATAGAACAAATGTTACAACACCCACCAACGCAAATACAATATTAACAAGAGGTGTTGTTACTTATAACGGATCTGGAACTTTTAACTTAGCAACTACTTATACAGGTGCTTCTAGTAACCAAGCAAGAGGTGCAACAACAATTAATAATACTAACTTTTTTATTACAGAACAAGGTGGTTTATATACCAATGGAGCTGCAGTAAATACGTTATCACCAGTAGTAAACATTAGAGGTTCAAAAGCTTATGGAGGTGTTGTTTATACTTTGAATTCAAGTGCTACATCACCAATGTATACAGTACCTACAACTACAGCTACAGCTTTGGTTGCGCTTCCTGGTTTAGCCTCTGCTCCTACAGCTCCTACAGATTTTGCATTTGTTAGCTCTGGTAGTAACGGTTCTACTTTTGATGTTTTATATTTGGTAGCTGCTGCTAATATTTATAAATATTCATTGGTTTCAGGTTCTTGGACTGCTAATGGTTCTCATGCTGTTGGTGGATTTGCAATTACTGCTGAAAGAAACGGAAACGGTGCAAGCTTATGGGTTACAACAGGTGGAGGTGCTACTTCAGCAAATAATTTACTAAGACTTATTGATGCTGCTGGATTTAATACAACAATTAATGTTACTAGCAATCTTACAGTATATACAACTCCAGCTGGAACTACAATAAAAGGAGTTGCATTTGCCCCTGGGAAACCTCGTGTAAATTTATATGCTAGCCTTACTCAAGGTTTTGAAGCCTTATCAACTACAGTTACAATCTCAGCTATTGCATCAGCTCCAGTAGTTGGTAATCAAACTGTTGATGTAACAGTAACTGGCGCAGGAGTAACTGGTGGAGATTATACATTCCCTGCAAGTATTACAATATTAAATGGACAAACAACTGGTACTGCTACTTTCCAAGTTACTAATGATGCTGCTGGTCCTGAAGGAACAGAAACAGCTGTATTAACAATAAATACTCCATCAAGCGGAGTGGTAATAGGTGCTACAAATTCAGTTAACATTGCTATTATTGACGATGAATCAAATCCTTCTGTTTCTATTTCAGCAAGCACTACTTCTGCAAGTGAAACTGCTGCTACAGTTGTAACTTTAACTGCTACGGCTACTTCTGCAGTAGTTGGAAATCAAACTGTTGATGTAGCTGTAACTGGTGCAGGCATAACGGTAGGTGACTACACGCTTTCAAGCGCAACCATCACAATTTTAGATGGTACAACTACAGGAACTGTTACATTTACTATACAAGATGATGCTGAAAGTGAAGGAACTGAAACTGCAGTGTTAACCTTAGCTACACCATCATTCGGAATAGAAATTGGTTCTCCATCATCTGTAAATATTTCAATTACAGATAATGAGCCAAGCATTGCGGTTGGAAGTCAAGCAGTTACTATAATTAATACATTAGACAAACCATCACAACGCAATATTATATACCAATCGTCTTTCATTGTAACGATAGCAAACGCAACTTTAACAGGTTTAACTGTTCAAACTGCAGGAACTTATCAACCTAGTGATTTAACAGGTGCTACATTCAGATTATGGTATAATGTTACCTCTACAAATTTCTACGAATCTATTCAATTAGGTTCGGCTGTTGCTCCAGTAGCTAGCGGAGGAAACGTAGTGTTTAACGGTTTTTCTCAACTTATTAATAGCGGTCAAACAGCTAGAATTTGGGTTACTGTAGATATTGCAGGGGCTGCAGTTACAGGTAGAACAATTTTTACTGCTGCCAATCCATTTACGAACTTTACATTTACAACTACAGGTGGTTTAACAGGTACAAATCCAGTTGCAGCATCTGCAGTTCAAACAATTGTAGGCAACTCTCCTACGTTTACAGGTGTAATTGTACCTCAGTTCATTCAAGGAATTGCTGGCGCTGGAACTAACAGAATTCCTTATGTTTACAGAGCAACTGTAGCTGGTTTAACACCGGGTGCTACTTACCGTTATTTTAATCAAGTTTCAATAGCATCAGATGCAGGTAATGCGAATGGTGCAGGTAATGCAATTTTTCCTGCTGCAGGAACTTATACAAGATCAACAAGTGTTAACGTAAGCACTGCTCCGAACTATGGAGAATTTACTACTGATGGAACTGGTTCTTACACTGGTTGGTTTATTACTGAACCTACTGCTAATGATCGTTTTATTCCAGGAAATGTTGTAAACTTCAGACTTTGTGTGAATGATGGTGCAGGTGGAACATCCGTTGTGAATAGAATAACCACAGCTTTAAGTGCAACTATATTGAATTTTGGCAACACTTCGGGTTCTGGAACACAATGCACGGGTTTAACAGGAAGCACTTATGGAACAGAAAAGAACTTGGTGATGTTGTATGATAACATCAACGGAACTGGAAGACCAATCTCAAGTGCAATTATTGAGAATGATGGTGCTCCAGTAGCAAGTTATGCAGCATATTACCCTAATGGTGTTGCCAATGCATTTGGAACTATTATTCCTAATAACTTAACAAATGGAATTAGAAGAGTAGAAGAAAGAAGTCTTGCAACAGGTGCTATTGTAGATTGCCCAAGAGTGGATGCAGATGGAATTTGGCCAAATGCTGGTTCTACAGCTTCTCCAGCAGGAGGAACTACTGCAATTGCGCTAAATGCAACTGATTTAGCTCCAATTGCAACTCCTACATTCACTACTTTTAACTATATTAATGCAAATAGCGTTTCTATTGGTTGGGTTGCTGTTGCAGGTGCTACTTCTTATATTGTAGATATTGCTACTACTTCAAACTTTACTTCTGGTTTCTTAATACCAATCAATTCTGATATTGGGAACGTGACAAGTTACACAGTTGGTTCTTTGAGCCCAGGTTTTATATATTACTATAGAGTTAGGGCAACAAACAGTGTTTGTACAAGCGGATATTCTGATATTACACCTTTCTTAACTTCTGCTATTGTTTGGGAAGGAACTGTAAGTACTGACTGGAACACTCCACAAAACTGGAGTCCATTCTTGGTTCCGACAGCATCTACTGATATTGAAATCTTTGACAGAACAAACGACCCAGTCATTCCTACTGCAGGTTTAAATGGACTTGCAAGAAATGTTAGCCTTAACAATTCTCTTGGTTTAGCTTCTCTTGCCATTCAATCTGGAAAATCTTTAAACGTTAGAGGAAACTGGAATAGTTCAGGAAATTCAGTTACTGGAGTTGGACAAGTAATATTTAATGGTACTGTTGCTCAAACAATTACTGGAGCTACTACTTTCGAAAACTTAACTTTTGATAAAACAAGTGGAACGCTTACTATAGCTTCAGGAATTCAAAGTATTAGAGGTATTGTAAGACCTACTAATGGTACTTTAACAACAGGTGATAACTTAAGACTTGTTTCCAATGCATCAACAACTGGTATTATTTCAGGTATTGGCGCTGGTACTTTTTCAGGTAATGTTGAGGTAAATCGCTTCATGCCTGGTCCAATTGGTTATCGCTATGTTTCTTCTCCAATAACCCAAGCTACAGGTTTAACAACTGCTGATTTTGATGTTGCACTTATTGGAGCTAATGGATTAGTTTGGGACCCATTGTTGTCAATTCCTACTCCATTCCCTAATTGCTGGTATTATGATGAAACACAATTGAATACATATTCACAATATGGATGGACATCAGCCACTCCTGGTGCATTAGTTACTGGTAGAGGTTACGCTTTAATTACTCCTGCAAACCATACAGCTTCATTAGTTGGACCTGTGAATAATGGTTTAGTTGCATCTACAAACCCAATTACTAGAACTGGCGTTCAAAATGGCGCTGGTGTTAATTTACTAGGTAATCCTTATCCATCTCCAATTTCTTGGAATGCTTTCCGTACTTTGAATGGAACTACTGAAATTGCTGCTGTGGTAAAACGTTTCGCTTCAACGGGCAGCTATTATGGTCAGTATGTTGATTGGAATGGTTCTGTGGGAACTCCAGGTTCTGTAGGCGATAACATCGCTTTAGGACAGGCTTTCTTTATTACCAAAACTAATGCTGGTTCATTGCCTATTAATT
>Ga0247840_10000605_pt1 | contig 73633 bp, 76 predicted proteins | sample LaCruzMarch2015__FD_192404 | JGI IMG/M metagenome (GOLD analysis project Ga0247840, IMG submission 192404) | Freshwater microbial communities from meromictic Lake La Cruz, Castile-La Mancha, Spain - LaCruzMarch2015_17m | ecosystem: Environmental > Aquatic > Freshwater > Lake | place: Spain... | reverse complement strand
ATCTTAATACATCTCGCTAGTCTTTTAAATATTAAAGAATTAAAAGGAAGAGTACATTTTAGGTTTTTTATTATTTTTTCATTTTTTAGATTAAAGTAAATTATTTTTATTTTTGAAAATTTGTAAAATGTACTCTCAGTTTTAAATTATAAAGGAATATATTATTTAAACAATACATCTTAATACATTTAATAGCATTAAGATGTATCTTAATACATCTCGCTAGTCTTTTAAATATTAAAGAATTAAAAGGAAGAGTACATTTTAGGTTTTTTATTATTTTTTCATTTTTTAGATTAAAGTAAATTATTTTTATTTTTGAAAATTTGTAAAATGTACTCTCAGTTTTAAATTATAAAGGAATATATTATTTAAACAATACATCTTAATACATTTAATAGCATTAAGATGTATCTTAATACATCTCGCTAGTCTTTTAAATATTAAGAATTAAAAGGAAGAGTACATTTTAGGTTTTTTATTATTTTATTATTTTTTAGATTAAAGTAAATTATTTTTATTTTTGAAAATTTAAGAAATGTACTCTCGCTATTAATTAATAAAATTTTATATATAACATAATATATGAATAATAAATATGAAAATGAATTATTAAAATATTTATCAGTACCATATAAAATATATAGAGTTTATATAAATAAAAATTTATATATAAATACACTTGAAATTAGTGATTATGATCAAAATAAACCAATATTTGTTATGATACATGGATATGCATGTGGATTAGGAATATATTATAATATATATGAAATATTAAATAAAATAGGGAATGTATATGCTATTGATTTATTAGGATTTGGAGGATCATCTAAAATAAATTATACAAAATATAATAATAAAGAAATAGATAATATATTTATTGAAACAATTGAACAATGGAGAATAAAAATGAATTTAAAAAAAATAATATTATGCGGTCATTCTTTAGGTAGTTATATTATAACTAATTATAGTATTAAATATCCAAATAATATTGAATTATTAATATTATTAGATCCGTGGGGTTTTGAATATGATACTAAATATGATATAATAAAATATTTACCAAAAATAAATCCAATGGAAATACTAAAAATAAGTGGAATAATTGGTTATATATTAATGTTTATATTTGGTTTTATAACTATGAATACACTTTTTATAAATGAAAAAAGACTAAATTATTTATATAATATAAATATAAATAATACTAGTGATGTTGCATTTATAAAATTAATAGATTATATGGCTAAACCTATTAATTTTATAGATGTATCTAAAATAAATAATGAATTAAAAATAATAGTAATATATGGTAAAAATAGTTTTATAAATAATAAAAAATCAAAATTATTTTTTGAAAAAAGAAATAAAAATATAACAAATATAATTACAATACCAAATATAGGTCATCAGGTTTATCTTGATAAATCAAATTTATTTGATAATTTATTAATTAAATCATGTAAAAAAATGATTATAAATTAAATGAATTTTTTGTTATCATTTTATCAATATAAAATTTAAAATAATTATTATTATATGTTTTATTATTAAAATTTAATAAAATATTATAATAAATATCAAAATATTGTTTATTATTATCATCAATAATAATATCTTTATTATTAATATAAAAATTTAACAAAAAATTACAATTTTTAAATATTAAATCATTCATTAATATATTTTTTGATATTATATTCCATTTATTATTTTCATAAACAAAACATTCATTATATTTAAAATATCCTTTTATATTATTATTTTCTGGATATTTATTATTAAAATGTTTATGTTCTATTAAATTACTTATATTATTTAATTTTGTAAAATTATTAAGTAAAAATTGATTAGTAATATAATCAATTCTTTCAAAATTATAATTATTTATTAATTTTTTCATTATTATATAATGCTATTTAAATCTTATATGATATTAATTTAATAATATCAGTAGGTAATTTTATATTATCATTACCAATCATTAATAATATACTAGCATTTATTTTTAAATTTTCATTATAAATAAATTGTTCTTCTTGTAATATTTCATATTCTATATCATATAATTCTTCTTTTATTATAATATCAATTATAATATAAGGATCATTATATAAATAATTACTAATTACATATTTATAAAATAAATCCATAAAATAGCTTACATCATCAATATAATTATCTAATTTTAATTCTTTAATATTATTTGGATTAAAATCTAATGCATATAATTGTCTTATATATCCTGTTGTTATATGTGTTTTATTAATAACCTTTTTAGCAGAAATACACCATCCATAATAATCTCCATATAATTCATCACCCCATGTAAAAGATGATAAATTTTCAGTTAAAATTAATGATAATTTATAACATTTATATAAATCATTGTATTTTTTTAATTCATTAAATGTAATAGTAATAATATAACTACGATTAATACTAATTTCTATATTATTATTAAGTTTAATAAATACAATAATAAATCCGGCGGTTGTTTGAAAATTATCTTGACAATAACAACTTACTTCTATCATTATATGATAATAAATATAATAAAAATCATATTAATCATATTTTTAAATTTATAGATATATATCATTACAAATTTGTTTTTCTATTCCTCGATATTTATCATTTATATAAAAAATAATATTATTATAATTATAATTTTTTATTATAATATTTTTAATGTAAAATCTTTAATATCAAATGGTTCTAATGGCGTATTAAAATTAAAACTATTTATCATTTATAATTATATAAATATATTTATATTTTATATAAACTAAACAATAATTTTTTTCAATCATTATTGAAAAAATTTAATATATGTAATACTGATAAGATATTTAGTTTTTTATAATAAATAAAATTATATATTTTATCATCATTTAATTTTATATCAATTACATTACTATTATTTCTAATAATAATTTCTTTAATATTATTTTTAAAATTATTATTAACAATATCACAATAAGATAATGGGGGGTTTTAATATATCTTTAAAATTATTTACTATTTTTTTATTATTATTTAAAGAATCTAAATAATTATTACATTTAATATTTAAAATAGACGGTGATATATGTCTATAACAATTTGAATATGTTAAAAATATTAATATTAATAGTTTTTTCATTTTATTATAAACTTAAATTATTTTTATATATAAAATACATATTTTTAACATTATTTATTTTATTATTTTTAATTTTTATACATCAGTTTTATACTTCTTTTTTTTATTTAAAATTTGAAAAGTACATTTTTTCATTTTTGTAAAATATTTTATAAATTAAAATAAAACACCCTTGCTAATTACTAACTAATTTTAGTTATTTTTAGCAATTTTATAATAATAATATTCGATATAAAGATATTTTTTATTATTAGATATAATTGATACTAAAAATATTTTTAATTGTTCATTTTGTAATTATACAAGTAATCGTAAATATAATATAAAAGTGCATGAGATTAGTCAGCATTCCAAAGAAATTTTAAATAATACTAATAATAATGAGGTTATACAAAATGTAATGAATTCAGAACAAAATGTAATGAATATAGAACAAAATGTAATGAATATAGAACAACATGTAATGAATTCAGAACAAAATGTAATGAATTCAGAAAATGATATAATAAATCAATTATTTAATAATAATACATTACAAAATATTTTAAATAATGATACTAAAATAAAATATTTTTGTTCTAAATGTTCTAAGGAATATTTAACTATTAAACATTTAAAAAATCATGAAGAAAAATGTTTAGGTATTGGTATTTTAACTTGTCCTAAATGTATGAAAACTTTCTCTAATAGACAAAATAAATCTGCGCATATAAAAAGAAATAATTGTAAAGCTAAAAGTATTATTAATGCTATTAATCCTAATATACAAAATATTATAACTAATAATAATATTAATAATATTAATAATATTAATAGTTATAATAATAATAATAATACTATTAATAATACTTTTATTATTAATAATTATGGTAGTGAAAGAATTGATTATTTATCTGATGATGATATGTTTAAAATTTTAAAGAGTTATAATAGTATTTCTCTTTATATTGAAAAAAAACATTTTAATAAAGACTTTCCAGAAAACCATAATATTTTATATGATGAAAAATTAAAAAGATGCAAAATTAAAGAAAATAATACTTGGAAGACTATTAATTTATCTTTAATGAGTACAAAATTAATAAATGATAATTCATCATCCTTATTATCTTATTTTAATAAACATGATAAAGAATTAAACGAAAAAATACATAATGAAGAAATATATTACTATATAATAAATAAATTATTATTAATATATAATAAAAATGATAAAGAAAAATATAATACATTATTTAATTTAATAAAATATATAATAGAAAATAATACATTTTAATTTACCAATAAGCTAAATTAGTACAATTTTCAAGATAATAACCATCATTATAATCGCATACATCTTTAAATGTACCTATTGTTTTTACTTTAGTACTAATATCATCATATTCATACCATACGCCTTTACATTCATATAAGCAGGTATAATGACCGCCACCATATTGACCATGATGAATTATAATAGAGCGTAAATAAATATTATCTTCATTTTCTTTCATTTTAATATTTAATGATGGTATAACTTTAGTATTAAGTTTATTTACAATATCATCTAACCAAACATTTCTATTAATATGAATAAATAGAAATTTAGAAGATAAATATGTAAATTTTTCTATTTTTCTAGAAAAAGTTTCTTTGCTATCTTTACTATTGGGTTTCCATAAATTATCAGAAGAAAAATTAACATCATTAACAAAAATAGGATATAATGTTTTAATTAAAACATCTTCGTCATTCATTAAATATTCACTTGGTACGATTGATGTATAATCAATTTTTTCATTATAATCTCTAATTAATTTAAGATTTTTGAATATAATAGTTTTAGATTTAGACTTAGTAGCAAATATTTTTTTATTAATTTTATTATGAATTTTAATATTAAAAACAGTATTTAAGAAATTTAAAATATCTAATGATTCTAATTGTTCAGTAGTCCAATTAATTTTATTTTTAGGACTTTTAATATCACTATATTTTTTAAATAATTTTCTTAAATTTTTACAATAATTCTTTTTTTTATCATTTTTTATATTTTGAATTATATCATAAATAGACTTTAACTCTTCTTTTATTTCATTTGCTAATTTTAATAATTTATCATTACCATAATCAATAGGTTCAGCATCTAAAAACTTTTTTTTAATATATTCATTATTATCATGAAAAATAGCAACTAATAAAGAATCAAAATAACAACTATTTCTTTCATTTAAAATAGGTATATTATTGCAGTTTTTATCTAAAATTTTTATTAAATCCGCAATATTTAAACTTTCTAATTTATTATAATAAGGATATAACTCTTTAATATTTAAAATTAATTGTTTTTTTCCTAATTTTTCCATCTAATAATTATAAAGATTTTACTTTTATAGGTGATTTATATTTATCATTACTTCCTATTATTTCATTTATTAAATTTATTTCTTTTTTATTTAATTTAAATAACATATTTAAATTTTCATTACTTATAAAATGATTTATATAAGGTATATTTTTATATATAAATTTTGTATTAAATCCTGACCATTTGCATAATTTAAATATAAATTTATATAAATTACTATTTAATATTTTTATATAATTTTTATTATTTGTTAAATAATACATTTGCGCTTCTGTAAAACCATAAATACCATTATCATATATAGGATCTAAATAACCTGAAATATTTAATAATATTTTATTTTTATTTGCTAATGAATGTTTTACAGAAGAACATAAATCTTTATTTTTTACTGTATGTTTTATTTTATATATGAATTTAGTTTTATCACATTTATTAATTAAATGTTTTTTTGTACTACTATGTAATTCATAATTATTATTAAATGATATTTTTAATAATTTATTATTAAAAAATTTTTTAATTATTGATATACTTTCTTTTGTTAATAATATTGGTAAAAATTTAATTTTATTTATTAATAAACTACTTTTATATATTTTATTATTATATAAACATATAACTTCTGTTTCTTTTTGTTTATTTGTTTTTTGAATTATATAATAACTAAATGTACTTCCTACATTAAACCATTTTTCACATTCATTTATATTTAAATATAATATATAATTTTTATAAAATATATCCTTATTTTCATAAGTTGGTGTCATCCAACTTATAGGAGTAATAAATACTAAAAATCCATTATCTTTTAATAATTCATTAAAAGATAATTCGATAAATATAGACCATAAATTATGATTTAATGCTTTTCTTTTTCCTTCTTTATTTGTATCTTGATATGGTGGATTTCCCATAATTATATCAAATTTATTATCTGTTTTATAATCTAAAAATGATCCTTCAAATATATTTAATTTATAATTTTTATTACATAATATTCGTTTTATTAAATATACATTCTTTCTATTTATTTCTACCATAAAAAGCATGTTTTCTAATATATGTTTTCTTATATCCTCTTCAGTTTTACCTTTAAACATTTCATGATTTTTAAGACTTTTTATTAATCGCATATAAACAGCAATAGGAAAATTACCCATACCAGAAGAAGGATCTAACCATTTAAAATTAGGATTATTCCATACTTCAATAGGTAATTTATCTAACATTTCATTAACTAATGCAATTGGTGTAAAAACTTCACCTCTTTCATTTTTTTCTTTTTCTTTAGGAGATAAATTCTCATTAATAAAATTTAAAAGTTTATCAGGTTCATGAATGTTATAAATTTTATTTTTAATAGTATAAACAATATCATCAATAATATTTAAATTATTATTTTTCATCTAATAATAATATTTATTTTATTCATTAATAGCATCTATTCTTTTTATTTCTTCTTTTGATAATTTTAATAATTTATAATATTCTTCTTCTGTTATATCTGATATTTCTAATTTTTGTATATCGGGTATATATTTGAATGCTTCTTTTGATAAAAAATGTTGACTATATTTAGTAAAGTTATTTATTATATTTGATAATTTAAAATTTAATATTTTTTGCATTAATTTTAAATTATTTCCTAATAATATATATCTATTATTTGTTCCGCATATACTTAATTTTCCTTTATCTATAAAAGAACCTTTAAACGAACTTTTATTTGCTATTATTAATTTTTTTTTATTGCTATCATCATTATGTTTATTAGTTTTTTGTACCATAATACCTTCTTTTAATAAATAAGTATCAACACATAAATTATCATTTAAATCATAATTTAATGGTAATTTAAATTTTTTAGATGAAATATTTTTAACTTTTTTTGTTAAAAAATTTAATTTTAAATTATTAGCATCAATAAAAGTTTTAATTTTAGTAAAAATAGAAAAAAATCCTAATGGTATATCTATTTCTTTATTTAAATATTCAGATTCATTATTAACATAATTTAATCTATTTATATAAGTATAAATATTTGTTTTATTTTTTTCTAAATTTATTGTATTTTTTAATAAATATATACTTACTGGTATTTCTCCGTGTAAATCTTGTTTAGATTTTGCACAATCCCATATCATTAACCATATTAATGTTTTTTCTAATATTATATCATGACATTCTTGATCTTTTTTAAACCAATATAATGGTGTTATATATAATAAATAACCATTTTCTTTTAATAATTCAAATGATTTATTTACAAATGGTTGCCATATTGATTTTTTATTTATTTCTCGTTTTTTATTAAAAGCACTTATTCCACCTGAATTATATGGAGGATTACCCATTATAATATCAAATTTATCAATTATTTTTAATTTTTTTTCAAATTCAATATTTAATTTATTTATTATTTTAATACCTAAAATATCAATATCAGGTTCGTCAGTGTTTATAAAAGAACCTTCAAATATATTTAATTTATAATTTTTATCACATAATATTCGTTTCATTAAATATACATTTTTTCTATTTATTTCTATCATAAAAAGCATATTTTCTAATATATGTTTTCTTATATCCTCTTCAGTTTTACCTTTAAAAATTTCATGACTTTTAAGACTTTTTATTAATCGCATATAAACAGCAATAGGAAAATTACCCATACCAGAAGCAGGATCTAACCATTTTAAATTAGGATTAGTCCATACTTCAATAGGTAATTTATCTAACATTTCATTAATTAATGCCATTGGTGTAAAAACTTCACCTCTTTCATTTTTTTCTTTTTCTTTAGGAGATAAATTATCATTAATAAAATTTAAAAGTTTATCAGGTTCATGAATATTATAAATTTTTCTTTTAATAGTATAAACAATATCATCAATAATATCTAAATTATTACCTCCATTTTTAATTTCAGAAGATTCTATTTATTCTATAATAATATTAATTATAGTAAATAATTTTTCAGATTCAATTATATTATTTAAAAATCTATCATTTAATGTATCAATAAAAATACTTTTTAATATTTCATCGCTTTTAATATTTTTAATTATTTCTTTTAATTTATATTTAAATTCATTATAATTATTTATTTTTTTAAAAATACAATCTTCTATATTATCAATTTCATAATTTGATGATAATATAGAAGATATTGATATTACTTCTGATAATATTTCTTTTATTTTTTCACTATCATTAATTATTTCTTCTTCTTTTTTACTTGATGATGACGATGATTTGTCTTTTATTTTTTTACTTTTATGATCTATTCCTTCTTTATATAATTCTATTTTACCTTTCTTTTTTGTTATAAATAATTCTTTAATATTAATTTTAGATATTTCATCAATATTAAATATAAAATCATTAATAAGAGATTTTATATTACTTGTTTTCTCATTATAATCTTTACTCATTTTATTAAATAATTCTTTACTAAACTTTTCAATATCATTATCATCTTCATACTTATTTGTAAATATATCTCTATCAATATTAAGTAAATTAGTAATAAGATTATAATTATATATTTTCTCTTTTTTTTTAGTATCAGATGATAATTCATTAATCATATAATTAGCAAGTAAAATAGTTCTTTGTGGATTTAAATCAACAATAAATCCATATTTTTTATTAGAACAATAATTATTTTCTTTACATTCAAAATTATCATCAATTTCAGTCATTGAACGGAACATCATTTGATATATAGCATCACTTGATGTAATATTATTAAATAAAGCAACAATATCAACATTATTTAAAGAAATACCTAATTGTAATTTTGCGGCGGTTAAAATAATTAAATTTTTTTTACCTTTTTTTTTAACTAATTCTTCTGCATCTTTGATATCCTGTTTAATATCATTAGATTCTTGAAATATTATATTTTCTTTATCTTCATTTGAACTAAATGCGGTTCTTAAATCTTTATTTTTATTAGTACAAACAATAAAAATATTATCTTTAAATATTTTTTGAAAATTTTTTTTTAATAAATTTAAAAGAGCAATTATAGTAGGTTCTATTTTTCTACCAGGTCCATATGGTAAAAACCATAATTGTGAGGTATGATGATCTGGAAATTGTAAAGTTCTGCAATTATTATTACATATTCTTTGAATTCTAGGTAATATTCCGCGTTCTTTATAAAATAATTGTTTACTATAATTAATATCAACTTCATTTTCATTAATTATAATTTTTTTTCTTGGATATCCAAAATAATAATATAATAATTCTTCTACTTGTTCTTCATTTACAAATTTATTATCTTTTACACTAAATAATTTATCCATATCAAATGAAAAATTAGTTCCCGATGCGTTTTTAAGTTCATTATAAATAGTATCATAATTATCCCATACAGTAGTTATTAAAAAAGGCTTTGGAAAATGTTTATATTGATCTGCTATAGTTTGTATTATATTTTTATTATTATCAGATTCTTGAATTATTATATTTTTATATTCTTTATAATTAAAATTCCAATTATAATTTTTTAATGTTTTTTTTAATACATTTAATCCAAATATTTTTTCAAATCTTTTAAATAATTCATTTATAGTTGATGTATCATTATTTTTAATTGATAGTTTTTTTAATAATTCTATATCATTTATATCCCATATTATTTTATTTTCATCGGGTATATTATATACTTCATTTGGTTTATTATAAGTTGCTGTTACATATATTTTTGGTGTTTTTTTATTACTATTTAATATATCTATTATTATTTTTGCTTGATATGTAGCCATACCAAAATGTGCTTCATCTAATAAAATTAAATCAAATAATTCATTTTCACCAAAATATTTTTTAATATTACTAATAACTCTTTTTTCAACATCTATATTTTCTTTAAAATCTAATAAAGGATATATATCTTCTTTTTTTTGTTCTGGATATCCTAATCTTTGTTTAGATATAATATATACTATATTTTCTTTTGATTTTTCTTCTTTAAATTTAAATTCATTAATTGATTTTTTAATTTCTATTGCTTTTATATTATATTTATCAAAATCTAAATAATCTTTAAATACATCATTATATTGAGAGATTGTTTCAGTTGGCGCTGGTGTTATTATTATAAATTTATTTTGTTTATCAATATGATTTTTTACATAATCTAAAATAGCACCAGCCATTATATAAGTTTTACCACTTCTTGGTACTGCACCTACTAATATTTTATCTTGTTTTTTATTATTAATTAAATCTGAAATTTTATTAATAAATAATTCTTGATGAAATCGTGTTTTAAATATTTCTTTAGTTTTTCCTAAATATTCTTTTTTAAATTCTTTAATATCATTATCAGTTTCTAAATAATTATATAATTCTAATAATTTTTTTAAATTATTAAAATAAATTTCTAAATCATTTATATCATATATATTTTCATATTTGCCATTTGGTGATATATATTTAATTAATAAATTACTTGATTTATTTGCTTTATTTGCTTTATTTATAAAATCTGCTTTATTTTTAATAAATAATAATATATCAAATTTAACATCATTTTCATCAGTTATTAAAGTACATATTTTTTGTATATCATATGTATCTATATTTTTTTCTTTATCAAAATATTTTACGGATATTCTAATTTCTTTAAGTTCTTTTTTATCATTAATCGTACTAAAACTAATATCAGAGTATCCACTTGAATTTCCACTAATTAATTTTTCATTTAAATATTGATCAATATAATCTTTTATTTTTATTTTAGTTTGTTTATTATTAATATTATCTATATAATGTTCTACATTATTATTTAATGTAAGTTTTTTAACTAATCCAAATTTAATACATATATCCCATATTTTTTCATAAATAAAACCTTTTGTAGATCTATCTAATGTTTTTATAATATCTATATCATTTTTATTAATAACTAATTCATTTTTAGATAAAAGATCATTTACACTATTATATTTTTTTAGTTTTTTTAGAAAATCTAAATTTGTTGTTTTCATATAAATCTATTTATTTATAATATATTTAAAAAATAAAAGCATTTATAATTTAGATAAATTATAAGTTAATAATTGTGAATATGATTTATTAATATTTTCATTTATTGTTATTGGTATAATAATATTATTATCTCTTTTTAATTCAAATAAACAACTACTATTAATTATATAATTTTTAAATACATTTAATTGTATAACATTATATTTTTGTAAAAATATTTTTCTTAATTCAATATCTTTTTCTCTATCTGAAAACCAAAAATTAAATGGTAATATTATAATACCTCCAATACATTTATTATTATCATTACTTATTTCTTTAATAAATTCTTTATAAATATTATTTTCTTTTGGTATTTCACTAATAATAAATTTATTTTTATAATTAGATGCTTTATAAATATTATTATTATAATTATTACAACATTCTATATTATAATTTAATTTATTATCTATAATATTTAATATATCATTATTTTTAAAAAAAGGTTCTATAATATTTTTAACATAATATGGTATATATAAATTATTAAATATATATTTATAATTCATTTTGTTATTATAATAAATAACAAAATATACTTAAATATATTTATCTTTCTAATATTCTATTTGTTATTATACAATTATCATTAAAAAAATTAGAAATTAAATTAATTAATACATCAACAATTAATACATCATATTTATAATTATATAAATATAAATCAATATAACAAGTTTTCATTTCTGTAAATGTATGAATACAAATATGATTTTCTCTTAATATATATATCATACTTACATCAAATGGTTCATATTGATATGCATGTTTTGTTATAATATTTAAATTACAAGTTTTAACAATATTTTCAAGCAATGGTTCAATTTTTTCAATTGTTTTAATTTTTTCAATATCTTCAATATTATATATGTCTATAATTATATGATAACCTATCATATAATTATTATATATATTATATAGATAATAATTATTATATATATATAATAATTATTATAATAAATATTATTAATAATATAAAATTAAATGTATATGGTTTTTTTAATTTTATATTTAAATTAGGATATAATATATTTGATAATTCAATAGCATTACTTATTGCTGATTCTATTGTTGTAAATTTATATTTACTTTTTCCATTATGCGTACCTAAATTATATAATGATGTTATTGTTTTACTTTGAAAATCTAAATATTTATTATTATTTGTAGAAATAAATGCACTATCTATATCATTCCATTCATTATTCATATAATAATTACCATTTGAAACTAATGCAATTGATGGTCTTGGTAAATTTTTATATTTAATTAATAATTGATTATAAACTTCGTCAATTAATTCATTTTTATTACATTCATTTGCTGTTTTATTTATTTTATTACTTTTATTATTTAATTTTGAAATAGCACAACTTATTACGGTTTTTGAATTTTGATTATCAAAATACATATTATTAGTTAAATTAAGTTGAATAATTCCCCATTCTGAAAATGGAAAACTTGTTTGTTTTATTAAATTTAATTTTTGATTCCAATGATAAGTAATTGATATATAATCAATATATTCAGTATCTTCAGACCATTTCATAAGTTCATTAATATTACCAAAACAATTTTTAATATTAATATTAGGATTATTATTTAATAAATTAATTAAACTTATAGGCGGAATTGCAAATACAATTTTAGTACCATATATAATTTTATTATTATTTGTTATAATATATTTATCACCAATAAAATGAACTTTTGTATTTAATAAAAAATTAATATTATTTTTATCTAAATAATTTTTCCATAATTTAAATAAACCAATATCATTTGGATATTTTGGTTGATATTTTTTATATAATATATTTTGATTTATTGAATTAAACATTTCATTTAATGTAAATTTTGTTGCATCGGCACCATCTAATATAATACATAAATTATTAAAAAAATCATAAGTTTTATTAGAAAAAATTATTATTTAAAAGAAAATCATGCATACTTATATCAGTACCATAATTTGTATTAAAAATAAAAAAAATATAATGAAAACTAATAATAAATAATTCATTAAATGTTATAATATTAATTAAATTATTATATATAATATTAAAAATTTGATTATTAGTATCTTTATTAAATAAATCATAATTCATTTTTTTTAATATTGAAATAAAATTTACAAACGAATTTAAATATATACGAGGTCCATGTTCTGTAAATATTTTTTCATTATTATAATTTACTCTTCTCACTCTATGACATCCGCCTATACTACTTTCACGATCAATAATAAGTATTTTTAAATTTTTATTATTACATAATGTAGCTAATGTTAAACCTGCTGGTCCTGCACCAATTATTATTAAATCATAAGTATTATCTACCATTATACACTACTCTTTTATACATTAAATAATTATAAAAGGTTTTTTATTATTGAAAATTTAAGAAATGTACTCTCAGTTTTAATTTGATATATAAAAGATAAATTTTTTATATAATATAATATATGAAAAAAATATTTATTTTAACTTTAAATAGTGATAATAATATAAAAAATTTTATAATATTTGATAATCAAAATGATTTAATATATTTTTATAATAATTTAGGAAAAAATAAATTTAATTATGATATTTATATTTATAATAAAATTAATAATGAATATAAATATGATTATTATATATAATAATTATACAGTTCTATTTTTTGGAGGAGAAATACGCATTTCATTTAATGCTTCTAACATTTTTTTAGTATTAAAAGCATAACTAGTTCTTAATGCCTTTAATCTTGTTTCTCTTTCTTTTTTTTCCTGTTCTTTTAATCTTAAATTATTAAGACGTAATCTTGAAGCATCATTTAATGTTTGACGTTTGGGTCTATATGAAACTCTTGATGGGGTTTTTATTGGTTTTTCAAGTTGCATTTTTATTTTAGGTGCAAATTTTCTAGTTAAAACTGCTTTTCTTGCTGCAGCACTTCTTGCTGCTTGTGTGCTTAAATGGACTCTACCAAGTAAGAGTGCTAAATCATCTACATTTTTTGGTGCGGTTGGTAATCTAGGGGTTTTTGTTTTTTGTTTAACTCCTCCTTGTTGTTGCATATCTATATTCTAATAATATAAAAAATAAACGCAATATAAAAAAAATGATATATATAATTCTTTTTATATATAAGAAAAGATGGATGAATTATATATAAATCCTATTAATTATTTACAAAAATTAAATAAAAAACAAATAGTTGAATTATTAAAAGAAGCAGATATTAAATATACTAATACGGATACTACATTATTTACAGATGAATTATATGATATAATTAAAGAATATTTAAAAGACATTGATCCTAAAAATGAATATTTTAAAAGAGTTGGTGCTGATGAAGAAAATAAAGTTAAATTACCATTTTATTTAGGGTCGCAAGATAAATTAAAAGAAGATAAAGATATTAAAAATTGGATTAAAAAATATAATAAACCATTAGATTATATTATTGATGAAAAATTAGATGGTATTTCATGTTTATTATATTATGATAAAGGTGCTATTAATATATATACAAGAGGTAATGGTAAAGAAGGACAAAATATATCATTTATTAAATCTCATATAAAAGGAATTCCTGATTTAGATAAAGAACTAAAAGTAGCAATAAGAGGCGAATTAATAATATCAAAAGAAAATTGGGGGAAAATTAAAGATTGTGGTTCAAATGCTAGAAATGTTGTTGCAGGTGCTATACATTCTAAAATTATTAATAATAAAATTATGAATAATATTGAATTTATTGCATATGATTTATTATATCCAAGAAAACCTTTAAAAGAAGCTTTAGAATATATTAAAAGTTTAAAAATTAATGTTGTTAATAATATTAATATTATTGAAAATTTAACTATTGAAAATTTATTAAATCATTTAAATCATTTTAGAAAAATAAGTAAATATGAAATTGATGGTATTGTTATTACACATAATAAAGAATATAAATTAGAACAAAAAAAAAATCCTCCATATTCATTTGCTTTTAAATCAATTTTAAATCATGAACAAGCCGAGGTTATTGTTACAGAAGTTGAATGGAATGTATCAAAAGATAGATATTTAAAACCTTTAGTTAAATTTAATGAAATTTTACTTAATGGTGTTAAAATTAAACAAGCAACAGGTTTTAATGCTAATTTTATTGAAACTAATAATATTGGTATTGGTTCTCGTATTATTATTATTAGATCAGGAGATGTTATACCTCATATTTATAAAATAATATCACATACTACACCAAGTATGCCTGATTTAAAATATAAATGGAATGATACTCGCGTTGATATATTATTAGATGATAATGAAAAAAATAAAGAACAAGATATACAATCGTTTTTATATTTTATGAAAACCTTAAATATATCTAATATTGGTGAAGGTATAATTACAAAATTATATAATAGTGATTATAATACATTAGAAAAAATTATAAAAATTACAGTACCTGAATTATTAAAAATTGATGGTATTAAAAAAGTAAGTGCTGAAAAAATCTTTAATTCTTTAAAAGAAATACATAATAAAGATTGTATTTCTTTATTAAATGCATCAAATACATTAGGTAGAGGTTTTGGCGAAGGTAGAATTAAATTAATTTATGATACATATCCATTTATATTTTCAAATAGACAAGAAGCATTAAAATTAAACATAGAAAATTTGGTTGCTATTAATGGTATTAGTAATATAATAGCTACACAGTTTATAACTAATTTACCTATATTTTATGAATTTTATGATAAAATTAAAATTAAATGTAATGAAACTGTAATTGTTAAAAAAAAAGTTGTTGATAATATTTATAAAGATAAAGTATTTGTTTTAAGTGGATTTAGAAATAAAGAATTTGAAGAATATATTATTAGTAATGGTGGTACATTTTCTAATACTATTACTAAAAAAACATCATATTTAATTGTTAAAAATAAAGAAGAAACAACAACAAAAGTAAAAAAAGCAAATGAAAATAATATACCTATAATTACTATTGAAGAATTAAAAAAAATAGAAACTATATAACAATTTTATTATATATATTTATTATAATATGGATAATACTAACTTATTAGAAATATTAAATAATTTAACATTATTATATATTAATAATACATTATATGGTAAAATTGTTAATTATTTAGATAATATTTATAGTCAGTTTAGTAATGATAATTTTAGTGGTTTAGATAATAAATTTGATATAAAATTATTTGTATTAATATTAATATTTTTATCACAAGTTTATATTGATGATATCAAAACATCAATTATTGATAATTTATTAGATAAAATTGATTTAACTCAGGTTTATAGTATTTTAAAGTTTTATATAGATAACGCGAATCAATTTGATAATATGATACTCTCAACCGTCGAAAAAACTAAAGACCCTGAAATGAGTAAAGAACAAATAAAAACATTTATTAAAAAACATACTATTATTATTCCACAATCTTTTGATGGAAAAGATAAAGAAATAAATGATGAAAAATTAAAAAATATAATAACTACAAAATATGCAAATTATATATTATGTTTAAATTATTTAATTGATGAAATAAATGATAATTCTTTAATAAACGAATATACTATGTTATTATTTATTATTATTATAAAATTATTATCAATAATTAATATTCATTCATCTATAATTTTTAGTGATATTGTTAAAACCGAATTTATTAATGAAAAAATAAAAGATTTTTTTGAAAAAATAAATGAAAAAATAGATGAAAAAATAGATAAATCCCTAAATATATCATTTTTAAATTTTATAAAAACACAATTTAAATATACAGAACCAGAAGCATCATTAACTATTATAAAAGAAACCGAAATTAATTATACATAATAATAAATAAAATTATTTTTTAAGTCTATTTATAATATAGAATTAATAATGGGAAATGAACAACAAAAACCACAACAACCGCAAATACAACAAAAACTACAACAACCGCAAATACAACAAAAACCACAACAACAGCAGATTAAAAAAGGTGATATATTAAAAAATATAAAAATTAATAATTTTATATATATAATATCGCCATATAAAGATTGTGATTCTAATAAATTAATAGAAGGATATGATGTATTAACTATAAAAAATACAAATAATATTATAAAAGATATAAAAATATTAACTAGAAAAGATTATGAAAAATTATTTCCAAAAAAAGAAATGGAAAGTCCAGAAATGAAAAAAATTATTAATACATATGTTAGTATTGCTAATAAAAAGAAAGGAGGAAATAATATTAAAATTAAGAAAACTAAAAAAATAAATAAAAAAAAAATTAAAAAAGGAGGAGAACCTCCAAATGTAGTTAATCAAAATCCTCAAATTATTATTAATCAACAAGATAATACATTATTTAATAATTATATGTCGGGCGTTGGATTATCTACTAGTATAATCGCAAGTTCATTTTTACTAAGTATGTTATTTTTACCTCATTTTAATTATTATGGATATGGATATTATGATAATTTTGGATATAGTTATTATGATAACGATATGTATTATGCGATGAATGATAAAGATTATTATACAACTAATAATTATGAAAATTATAATAATGATTATGAAATTAATACAAATCAAGAAATTAATACAAATCAAGAAGTTAATGCAAATCAAGAAGTTAATGCAAATCAAGAAGTTAATGCAAATCAAGAAGTTAATGCAAATCAAGATTTTAATGCAAATCAAGATTTTAATTTTGGAGATTTTGGAGATTATGCTGGAGCAGAAGGAGGTGGTAAAATAAAAAAAAGAAAAGTAAATAAAAAATAATTAGTTATTTATAATATCATATAATATTTTTTTATCTAAATCTTTAATTATATTAAACAATTTTGTTTTAAATTCATATTCACCAATACTATAACCATAATAAGAAGAAATATGATATGGAAGTATATATGCAATATTCAAAAAATAATGTGGATGAATAAGTTCATTACTAATATTAGAAAGTTTATTTTTTAAACAAAAAATAGCAAAATTATTATACCATAATGGATTATAACCATTATGATAACTAATATAAATATTAAATAATTTGTTTAAACAATGAGAAATAATAATATAACTATCAAAATCTGTCATAATATTATATAATATACATAATAAATTATTTTTATATATATTTACATTATTTTACAATATTAGTAATAATAATATTAATATCATTATTGTATAATTTACATAATTTTAATGTTATATTTTTACTTATATTAATTTTAGTATATTTATTAATTTGATTATTTTTATTTAACCAAATATTAAATCTATCAATTAAAGTAATTAATGCTTTATTTTTAATATTAACATTTAATAATTTAAATAATAATATTTTCCAAAATAATTTATTTAAATTTAAATTATTAATATTTATTAAAATATAATAATAATCATAATATTTATTATCATCTTGGTTATATGCATTTAATAATATTTTAAATTGTTTAATAAAATTATTAATATTATTTTCTAAAATTTCATATAAATCTTTAAAATTATCTGAAATATTAAATAATCCATTAATATAATTAGAATTCCAATTATTTATACATGGTACAATTGAATTCCTAATTTTACCTCTTTGAGACCACTCCGGCGTACTGTTTTTTAAATATGGTATATTATGTTCTTTAGCAAATTTATATATATTATCTTTAGATATATTTAACAATGGTCTTATAAATGTAATATTATCTTGAGTACTTATAATATTCATTCCTTTTAGATTATCATAATGATTACTATTTGCGATATTAGTCATTATATTTTCTAAACAATCATCTTTATTATGCCCTAAAATTACTATTGGATTATTATTTATAAATTTATAACAATTAAATCTAATTTTTTTAGTATATTCTTCATATATTTCTCGCATATCATTTAATTTACATGTATTTCTATTGATTTCACTTATTTCACGAACAAATAATTGAATATTATATTTTTTACAAAAATATATAATAAAATTTGTTTCATCATCTGATGTAATTCTATTTTTATAATTAATTGATACACATGTTATTTTAATATTTGGATATAATTTTATAATATTATATAAACATACCATTGAATCCACACCACCAGATAAACTTACAATTATATTTGTATAATTATTTATTATATCAAAATTACCTATTTTATATTTAATATTTTTAATAATACCTTCAGATAATGGATTAAAATCTAATACATTTATATTAAAATTTGTGATATAATTATTTTCTATTAAATTTTCTTTAAAATTTGCTTTTTTATATGTTGCTGTTAAAAATTTTTTATTTATTATTTTTCTACTCCATGATTTATTTAATACATAAAATATATTTTCTTTTATATTTGTATGTCTTAATGGTAACATAAAAAATATAAATTCATTTTCATTTAAATTATTTATAAATAAATTATTTTCTTTATATATTTCTATTGTTTTTAATGCTTTTTGTAAAAAATATTCTATTATATGATTTGCATTTTTATTTCTAAATATATGTCTTGGTAATTGGTCGCATATTATTATTTTATCAAATACATTATTACTTTCTTTATTTAATAAATTTTCATAATTTATTTCTATATATTTATCAATATTACTATTTTTACTAAACCACCATGATGTATTTTTAAACCATTCATTTATAAATTCTGTCATTTTCAATTTATATTATTTATATAATCTTTATATAAAATACCAAAAAATATTTTTGGTATTAACAATTATATTTATATTAATTTACATATATCTATAAATTCTTTCCAATTTCTAAATATATGTTCAGTATGATCATATAATACAAGTTTAAATTTATTATCATCATATATATTTTTTACAAATATTATATAAGAAAGATTATCAACATTAAAATCTAATGTTAATATTTATTGTTCAATTGTTGATAAAAACACACCATTATAAGTTCTTTTCATCTTATATAAAAATATATAAAAATAAAACTATCATTTTTTATATTTTTACTAAAAAAATATAACAATTTAATTTTATGAATTATCATAAACAATATTTACAAATATATATAAATTCATCCCAATTTGTAAATATAGTTTCTGAATTATCATAAAATTTAAGTTTAAATTTATTATATGTATAATTATTCATTACTAAATCAATTTCACTAAATAATTCATTATAATTATCCATTAAATCAGATATATTATCTGCATTAAATTCTAAATTATTTATTTTATTTTCAATATCTGATATAATTATATTAGTATATGTTCTCTTCATTATGATAATAAATTATGATAAAAAATAATCATTTTTTATTTTTAGTTATTTATTTATAAAATAAAAACCCAAAAAGAAATATTAAGTCATTTTTAGGTTTTTTTGGGGTTTATTATGTATATAAATTATTAGGTATATCTGAAATTTTTATATATCTAATAATATAATTTATATCATTAGATATAAATATATTTTTTTGCGCGATTATTGAATTCATCATATATAAATTAATATCTAAATATATACTATCATTTTTTTATTTATTATTCTAAAATTAATACAAATTATTTTTTTTATATATAAAAACCCAAAAAAAGAGATATTATAAGTCTTTTTTTGGGTTTTTTTGGATTTTTATATTTTATTCAGCATCAATACAATCATATCTACCTCGTGCTAAATCAAGATAAACATTTGTACAATATTTTGGATTGTATTTTTCACTTTGAGGGTCTTCTTCTTCAAACCATATACCAGAATTACCCTCAATATCAGGGCGTGCTGATTGATAACTCGACAACTTACTATGCTTCATGATAATAAATTATTATAAATATACTATCATTTTTTTATTTATTATTCTAAAATTAATACATATTTATATCTCTATATTAATATGATATATGTTATTTGAAATATATATAAAGATTACATATATTATATATATAATAACAAGTTAATAGCTTGTTATTATTTGGGAATGTAGTGAAACGGTTATCACACCAGTCTTATGAACTGGTATTCTGAGTTCAATTCTCAGCATTCCTATTTTTTTATTTTTATAATAAAATCTAAAACAAAAAATTAGATTTTATAAAAAAATGATATATTTTATATATTATTAAATTATAATGAATAATATACCAAAACCTTTATTAAAATGGGCAGGTGGTAAAACTCAAATTTTAGATAAATTAATTATAAAATTTCCATTAGAAATTAATAATTATCATGAAATATTTGTTGGTGGTGGAAGTGTATTATTAACATTATTAACATATAAAAAAGAAGGTATTATTAAAATTAATGGTAATATTTATGCTTATGATATTAATGAACCTTTAATATATGTATATAAAAATATTCAATTATATCACAATGAATTATTTGATAATATACAATTAATAATTAATGATTATAATGAATGTGATATTAATATTAATAGAAAACCTGAAAATATTACAGAAGCTAAACTTTCAAAAGAAAATTATTATTATTGGATTAGAAATAAATATAATAAATTATCATTAATTGATAAAAATTCAATATTAGGTTCTGCTATGTTTATTTTTTTAAATAAAACATGTTTTAGAGGTTTATTTAGAGTTGGTCCTAATGGTTTTAATGTACCTTATGGTAATTATACTAATCCTGAAATTATTAATAAACAACATTTAAATAGAATTCACGAATTAATTCAAGAAGTTATTTTTGAATGTTGTGATTTTAAAACATCTTTCTTAAAAATTGTTGATAATAATGATTTTATATATTTAGATCCTCCTTATGCACCTGAAACAACTACATCATTTGTTGGATATACAAATAATGGGTTTAATATAAATAATCATAAAGAATTATTTAATTTATTACATAAATTAACAAACAAAAATATTAAATTTATATTAAGTAATTCTGATGTATTATTAGTAAGAGAAAATTTTACTAATAATAAATATAATATAGAATCAATATTATGTAAAAGAACTATAAATTCTAAAAAACCATCTTCTACAACAAATGAAGTTATTATAATGAATTATAATTTTTAATATTATTATTTTTAAAAAAATAAAAAATGATTTTTTTAAATAAAATATTATTATCATGACTGATATAGAAGAATTAATTAATTTAAAATTTAAAGAATTAACATCAGAACAATATTTAATATTAAAAACAGAATTTATAAAAGAAGATTTTAAAAAATTTAATTATAGTAAATTTATTTTAAAATTTCAACGAAAATATAAATTTAGTTTAAGAAAAACAGATTTAATTAAATTATATTATAATCTTAATTTAAATGATATTAATTTAAAAAATTTAATTATTAAAAAAAATAATAAATCCAATTCAGGTATTATTTCTTTAACTATCGTATTACCTCCGTCTTATGATTATATTAATGATGATGGTGAAACTAAAAAAATTAATTTTAGTTGCGAATTTGATTGTTTTTATTGTCCAAATCAACCAAATCAACCTCGATCATATATTGATTCAAGTCCTGCATTATTAAGGTCTAATATGTATAATCATGATTGTATTAAACAAATTAATTCAAGATTAAATACTCTAATTGAAATGGGTCATATTATAGATAAAATTGAAATAATTATATTAGGAGGTACATTTCAGTCATTTAAAAAACAATTTCAAGAACGATTTTTTACTGATATTTATTATACTATAAATACTTTTTATGATATTTATAAAAGAAATAGAAAATTATTATCTGATGAAATTATTATTAATGAAACTTCTAATATTAAAATTATAGGTATTACTATTGAAACACGACCAGATTTAATTACATTAGAAGAAATTAAATGGTTTAGATATTTATCAATAACAAGAATACAAATAGGTATTCAAGTACTTAATGATGAAATATTAAAAAAAATAAATCGACAATGTACTATTTTAAATTGTATTAATGCTATTAAATTATTAAAACAAAATTGTTTTAAAATTGATATACATATAATGCAAAATTTACCAAATTCTACCCCAGAAATTGATAAAGATACATTAAATCAAATTTTATATAATAAAGATTATCAAATAGATTATATAAAAATTTATCCAACTGCAATTTTACCTTATACAAAAATAAAAAAATGGTATGAAAAAGGAATTTATAAACCTTATGATGAAAAATATTTATTTGATATTATTAAATATTTTAAAATGAATGTACCCCGTTATATTAGAATTAATAGAATTATTAGAGAATGGAAAAAAGAAGATTTAATTGGTGGTTATACTGAACATTCTATTAATTTACGAAATATGCTTAAAACTGATATGAAAATTAATAATTGGAATTGTAAATGTATTAGATGTCGCGAATGTAAAAATATTAATGATATATATAATAATAATGATTTTAAATTAACTATTGAAAAATATGATAGCAGTAACGGCATTGAATATTTTATATCATATAATACAATAAAAACAGATTTATTAATTGGATTTGTAAGATTAAGAATAAATAATAATGATGATCCTAATATTTTAGATATTTTAAAAAATTGTGCATTAATTAGAGAATTACATATATATAGTATTTTATCTAATGTAGGAAATAATGATAATACATTATCATTACAACATAAAGGATTTGGTAAAAAATTATTAAAAAAAGCAGAAGAAATCGCATTAACCCATAAAATTTATAAAACAGCAGTTATAGTATCAGGCGGTACTGTTGGATATTATAAAAAACAAGGTTATATATATAAAGATACTTATATGATTAAAAATTTATATAATTATAATAAATTATATTATATACCATTATTAGTTATTATACCATTATTTATTTATAAATTTGTATTATAAATCTTTTATATCATCTTTATCAATCCATACATTATTTATTTTATATAATCCAATAATTTTATTTACTTTTCTAGTTATTTCATTGTTTATAATAATTTTTGATAATTCTTCTAATTTTCTACAATTATTATATGATTTATTATAATCAGGAGTACCATTTCCTCCCCAACTTACAAATTCATTTAAATCATTTAATTCAATACATTCTGGTATTATATTATCAATAACATCATCTAATATTTTATTACAATCTTTTTCAAATTCTGTAAATTTATAATCTTTAAACCCTAAAAAATTTTTATTAGTTAATAATTTTTTAAATTTTTCTTCATTATCATTATTCATTTTTACTATTTATATATGATTTATTCTTAAATATTTTATAGTAATTTAATAAATAATAAAAAAAGAAGTTGCCGTATATAATATTTTTATATATTAATGTATTATTTAAACAATGTATTTTGATATATTAAATTGCATTAAGATGTATCTTAATACCATCTCGCTAGTCTTTTAAATATTAAAAAATTACAAGGAAGAGTACATTTTAGGTTTTTTATTATTTTTTTATTTTTTATATTAAAGTATTTTATTTTTATTTTTGAAAATTTAAGAAATGTACTCTCACTATTAAATTATAAAGGAATATATTTATTAGCATTAAGATATATTATTTAAACAATGTATTTTGATATATTAAATTGCATTAAGATGTATTATTTAAACAATGTATTTTGATATATTAAATTGCATTAAGATGTATCTTAATACCATCTCGCTAGTCTTTTAAATATTAAAGAATTAAAAGGAAGAGTACATTTTAGGTTTTTTCAAATTTTTTTATTTTTTATATTAAAATTAATTATAAATCATTTTTTTATAACTATAATATAAATACTAATGTTATATAAATTAACATCTGTTTATTCTTATTGGATTTTTATATGGTTTATAATATATTATTTTAATATAATATCTATATATAATCCAATTTTTATATTAATTGTTGCATATATTATAACTTTTTTACAAGTATTTTATTTATATTTTTATAATACCACTATTAATAATATATTACATTTTATTAAAATAAATATTTGTATTAAATTTATACCTATTATGTTATTAATTTTACGAAAAGATTATATAATATCTATTGCTGATATTATTTTTAGTATTTTTATAACAATTATATATACTGGTTATAGTTTTTTAATATTAAATAAAAATCCTATTAATATTTATAAAAAATTATTAGATGCATATATATATAATCATCCTAATAAATCTAATATATATAAAATATTTAATAAATTTTATGATCAAATTAAATTTTATCATAAAAATAAATTTGATCATAAAAAAAATGATTTTTTATTAATATTAACATAACAATAATAATATCATTATGCAGTGTAATAAATGTCATAAACGATTACCTATTGATAATTATTCATATTATATTAAAAAAAATAATAGTAAAATATATTATTTAAGTTGTAATGAATGTCGTAATAAATATTTAGAAAATAATAATATAAGAGAAAAACTAAAACAAGAATATGAAAATAGAAAAAATAATAATGTTATTAATTGCTGTTGTGGTATTAATTATGTTGCTTTTCGTAATTATCATATATCTAGACATGAATCTTCTAAAAAACATAAAGAATTATTAATAATTTAATTTAAAATATTTTTGAAAAATAGTAATAATTTAATAATTTAAATTTAATATATTAAATAAAAAAAATGATATTAAATTTATAAATAATTAATGTTAATTATTATGGAAGAAATTATATTATTTCCATTAAAAGAATTAAAAGCAATTAATAATATTATAAAAAACTTAGTATTACAAGAAAATGGTATTATATTTGGAACATTTGTATCAAATAATATAATATCAGAATATTATAAAAAATTATATTATAAAGAAAATAAAGGTGATACATCATTAAATAATAATATAAAATATTGGGATAATTCATTTCATAAAGAAACAGAAATGAGATTATTATCAAATGACTTAATTAAAATATTTTTTACTAAACATTTATCAGCATCAATGTTTTTAAGTAAAGTAAAATTATTATTTAAATTAACAAAAATGGAGGTTAAAAATAAAAATGACTTAACTAATAATTATTGTAAAAAAAAAATAAATATTAATATTAAATATGGCGAATTATTATCATTTGATGGATATAATTTAAATTTAAATATACATATATATATTCCAAATATTGAAAATTTTACATTAGAACCTCCATTTAATAAATGTGGATTATTATGTTATATATTTATTCAAGATAAATATGGTGTTAGAATATCAAATAATACAGGTAGTGAGATTGATTTATTATCATTAGAAGAAAAAAAAGGGATAGAAAGTAAAATGAAAGAATTATTAGTAAATAATGAAACATATGTTATAAAGTCATTAAAATTATATACTAATAATAAAATAGCAAAATTTATTATTAATAAATTAATGTATTATTCAAATCTTAATTGGTATATAAAAAACATACCATTAAAAATTATTGATTATAATTATAATTATTCAGGTAAATGTTGTAATATTTGTAAAAATAAATATAATAATAATGATAAAATTGTATTAATTTTAAGAAAAGTCCATGATAAATTTAATAATATTATAATGGAATATGAAGAATCATGTTATCATCAAAAGTGTTTTTATACTTATGTTTATAATATTATTAAAAATAATAAGAAGATTATTACACCTATAACAAAATATCCTATAAATTTTGTAAATACTTATTTAGATATTACAAAAATGATATAAATCTTATTTAATAATTATTATATAAAAATGAACATTACCTGTAATATTAGTGATACGATTGAAGAACAAATTAAAGAAATTGGATGTATTTTAGAATGTAGTAAAAACATTGATAATTGTATTATTGTTTTTCCAGTTTCTATTAATTTTAAAATTAATGTTAAATCATCTTCTGATATTAATATTATACCAGATGATGATTTTTTATTATTAGAAACAAAAATTATTAATACAACAACATTAGATGATATTTATGAATATTTATCAGATGATACTAAATATAAATTAATTAATATGTTATATTTTGATGAAAATTTAATGTATGATGCATATAATTTACTTAATAATATTAAAGAATATTATGATGACGATAATGATGATAATTATATTTGTTTAAATATAAGTAAAATTAAATGTTTAAATAATTATTATAGAGATTCAATTAAAAATTTTGGTATAGATAAAAAAATAATTGTATTTTCAAAAGATAATGATAAATGGTATAATAATAATAAAGATAATTATAAATATATAATTAATTTTGAATGTGATAATGAAATAGTAAATTTAATCGTTATGACATTAATAGATAATCAAATTGTAGATGATAGTTTAATAGGATTATGGGGGTTATTTTTAGGAACTAATAAAAAAAAAGTATATAAATACATTGAATTAAATTATACATATGACTAGTAATTTAATTTCAGCAGATATTATTGGTGGTTTAGGTAATCAATTATTTCAAATTGCTATTGTTTTAGAATATAGTAAAAAATATAATAAAACTCCTATTTTTAAAGAAAAAGATTTAAATGAAATTGAAAAATTACATGAAATAACTGCTTTTTCTACATTATTAAATAATAATTTAAATTATTTAGATACTATTAAATATAATGATATTAAATTTGATAATATATATCAAGAACAAATTGAATATAAAAAAAATGATATACCTCAGTTTGATGGTAATGTTTTATTAAAAGGATATTATCAATCCCCTTATTATTTATCTGATGAAACTAAAAATTATATGAATGATATTTTATATAGTAATAATAAATATGTAATGCCTGCTATTGAATATTATAATAAAATTAAAGATTTGTTTAGAGATAATGATGATAATAATTATTGTTTTGTTCATTTTAGAAGAGGTGATTTTTTAAGTTATAATTTTTATACTAATATTGATTATTATAAAAGGGCATTAGATATAATTGGATTAAATAAAAAATTAATTATATTTTCTGATGATATAGAATGGTGTAAAAAAGAAATTAAATTTAATAATAAACAATTTTTTGTTGAATTTAATGCAACTAATATAAATGAAATAATAGAAATTCGTTATATTGAATTAATATTAATGTCATTATTTATTAATGGTATTGTTTCGCCAGGTTCATCATTTAGTTATTGGGCATCTTTTATTGGAATTCCAAATAAAAATATAGTAGTATCTAAAATATTATTTAATAATAATAAAGATGAAATATTAAATAAACATAATGAAAGATATCCTAAAAATTGGATTGAAATTTAATTTATTCTAAATCTTCTTTATATTTTTTTATCCATCTACTTACAGTGTCTCCATTTACATTATATTTAATTCCAATTTTGATAAATGTTTTTAATTCTTTAATATCTTTTTGTAATTGTTCATAAGTTGGTTTAAATTTTTTATTACAACTAATACATCTCATTAAATCATCTTTAATATTTTTATTACAATCAATACATTTTTTTATTTGTGGTTCTTCTACTACTTCTATTATTGGTTGTTCTTCTAATGTACTTTTATTTAATTCTTCATATTTTTTTAACCATTTTTTAATTGTTACATCTGATACTTTATATTTTGGTGCAATTGCAATATAAGTTTTTAATTCTTTCATATCTTGCAGTAATTGTTCATAAGATGGTCTTGATTTTTCTTTTATATTACTTTCTAAATTAAACTTTTTTTGACATTCAACACATCTTGTAGATGTATTTAAAATAAATAGATTACAATCAATACATTTATTAGTTTTTTGTCTAATTATTGGTTCAACTTCTTTTTCTACTTTTGGTTCTATTATTTTTAATACAGGTAATGGTTTTAATTTTAATGTAATTTCATTTAATTCTTTTTTTAATAATTGTAATTCTTCTGATGTTTCTATATTTATTTTTTCTATTTTATCATTAACAGCTAATATTTCTTCTTGTTTTTTATTTAATAATTTTACTGCATTTAATTTTTCAATTGATTTATTATTGGAACAATATGTGGGTGTTAAAGAATGACATGTCGGACATAGAAAACATAAATTTTCAATACGATTATCTGAATGAATTCCTGATTTATGTTCTAATTCTAATGGAATAGGAATATTTGAAACGAATTTATTACTAAAAGTAGATTTACCACAATGATAACATTCTCGTTTCCATCCTAATTCATTTATTAATCTTTGTTTTAATCCTCTACTTGAATACATACTATTTTCTACTAATATATCTTTTAATTCTATTTTTTTCTTATTAGATATTTCTGGATATGTTAAATTAGAATAATTTATATCATATTGATCAAAATGATTTTTTATTATTTTAATATGAAAAGATGATGTATATTTTAATGTCTTTAAAATTTCATCCCAACTTTTAGAATTTATTACTAATTCATAATAATATTCTTTACTATATTTTCCTAATTTTGAATATAATCCTCCAAAATTTTTTGGTAAATGTGAATATTCTGAATTAGGTATTTTATTTAATCTTCTTTGTAATGATCTTGTCATTGTTATTAACTCACAATCGCGTAAAACATCATTCCAATTTTTAGCATTTTTAATAATTTCTTTAATTTTTTCATCTGATATATGTCCAATATATTCATTCTTAATTTTAATATTATATTCAATATAAGATTCTTGTATATGAGAACAATCAATATTATATCTAATAATTTTTCTTTGAATTTCTACAAATATTTTAGTAATATCAAAAATATCACAAACTTCTTTCCAATTTTTAGCATTTTTTATAATATTACGTAAATCATCTTCTGATACTTTATTATAATCCATTTTAACATTGATTATTAATTTATAAAAATAATCAATTTTTTATTTTTCACAATTAATAATCTCGAACCCCGACTATTTTAATTAAGTTTTTTTAAAATTTAATTAAAAGTAAAAATGATGCATCTAGTGGGATTCAAACCCACGCCCTCATTTATGCGAGGATTCGATCTTAAGTCGAACGCAATAGATCACTCTGCCATAGATGCGCACACCAAAATGGTGTAATAATTAATATTATTTAAAATATTAATAAAATATAACATAAATAGTTATTTAAAATATATTGAATAAAATAGTTAAATTATACTATAACTTTCTTATTATCTATATATAATATAGAATCCTTATATCATTTTATAAAAATAATATTATATAAAACTTTAATTATTATTAATATTTAAATATGCGTATATCTTATTTACTATTATTATCATCAGTTATATTATCTAATTCTTTTATAATTATACCATCAACAACACCAGTATTAAATAAAATGATATGTATGAATAATAAAAAATTTAATAGCGATATGTTTTATGATCATATTTATCATAAAAAAAATATAACAAAAATAAAAAACACAAATAATTTAGATTTTAAATTAGATATATCAGAAGAAGATTCATTAATATTAACAATATCTATAAATCTTTATTTAACTTATTTTATATTATACATATATTTTAGCAATATTAACTTTATCTCATAGTTAATTATTTTTTTGATATTGTTTTTATAGGTCTTAATGTTTTTGGCGGTCTTAATGTTTTTATTGGTTTTCTATGTTTAATAGTTATATTTGATATATAAGTGTCCATATCTAATGTTAAAACTTTATATTCATCATTCTGTTTATTTGGTTCATTACATTTATCTGGTGCTATATATTTTGTGTATATATCAATTTCATTAGATGGCATAATTGAATTAACTTCAAACCCATGTAAAATATCTAAACTTAAAATCATTTTTTTAAGTTTTATATTATTAAGATTTCCAATATATTTTTGATTTAAATATATAAATACATGTTGTAATAAGTTATAATCAGTTATTGTTTTATCCAATTTATCTATATTTTGTAAATATGTATTTTTATAAAATGGTATACTAGTTGTTAATGAATATAAATATAATATATCTATATTAATATTAGCATAATTTCCATCAATCTCTTTAAATATTATAGGTTTATCTACACATTCATTTTTTATAAATTCTAATAATAAAAGAGCTATATAATCAACTCGTGGTGCTGCTCTTGTAACTATTTTATCTACAAATAATGTACTATATGATGATGAACTACTATTAATTCTACTATAACTAATATTACACCATCCTTGTATATGATTAGTAATATTATTATATGCTATAATAATTTCTTTATTAGAACTAGTACCAATATAAATATCATCCCATGGATATATACCATTATAACATATTTTATCAGTTTCTGCTAAATTTTTTAAATATGTAATAAATTCAATAATTTTACTAGAATCAATATCTGGATCAGTTAAATTAAATTTATTATAAGAAAAACGCAATATATTAATATCATCAAAATTAGCCTTTTTATTTAAATTATTTATATTATAAATCTTAAAATACATTTTCTATTATTAAATATTATTAAAATTTTCAAGTATATTTATTAATGTATTATTAATTATATTATCATCATTTTTATTTGTAAAATTATTATTAAATGAATAAATATCATCATCTATTTTTATATCGTCATCTAATTTAAATAATTTTATTAACATTATTTTTTTATTACTAATAACTGGTTGTTGTATTTTTTTATTACTAATAACTGGTTGTTGTATTTTTTTTAAAGATACTTCATTTGTATTAATTGGTTGGATTGCTGATATAAATCCGCCTTTTTTTATTTTATTTTTACCACCACCTATTTTAATTATTTTAATATTATCATATAACTCGTCAATAGTATATCTTTTACTTAAATCTGACGTTATAATACATTTTTGTTTTATATCAAAATCTATAAAATTAATATCATTTCGTTTAGAACAAATATATAACATTAATACTCCTAAATAAAATACATCGACTTTTTTATAATAATTTTCTCCTAATATTTTATCTAATATAATAATTATATCATCATCATTCAATATTTTATCTTTATTTATTTCTTTGTTTAAACAATTTACAAATAATTCAATAAATATATTATTATATTTATCAAATAATAATTTACCATAAGAAATTGATTCATTATATTTTGATGAATCATTTTTATTTGCAGATAATTGCATATTTTTTATTTTTTCTAAATGTTCATCGTATTTTTCATCATTCATACCATTTAAATCATCATTATCTATATTTATATCTATTATATATAATAAATTTAACATACAATAATATTTATATAAAAATATAAATCCGGAACTTAATTTATTATTAATTAAACTATCATATAATGATATATCAATATCATTTTTTTTAATAAAAAAATCTAAAAGTTTATTAATTGTATTTATATGATGATATTTAATTAAATAAATAAATAAATAAATATATGAAAATTCAATTGGATATATTTTAATTCCTCTTGTAAGCAAATCATAAATAGTAAAATATATTTTTTTTTTAATTGTAGAAGAACCAAAATCTATTAATAATATATCATTATCTTTTAATAATATATTAGTATATCGAATATCCATGTGTATAATATTATTATTATTTATATTTTTAACTTTTTCAATAAAATTTATAATAATAGATAATGTAATATTAGTATCTGTAAAATTAATTATATTACCACAATTATTATAAATTAAATTTATAAAATAGTCGGATGAATAATTATTTTTAAACGAACCATAAGTATTATCTAATATTGTTATTTTATGTAATATATTTCCAATTTTTTCATAATCTTTAACATGTAATTTTAATTTAATATCAATTAAAATTGAATTTAATATAATATTTTCTATTTCATCTGTTGGTTCTAAAATAATTTTACCTATATAATTATTAGTTAAATATGGCTCATCATCATCAAATGATTTTTTTATATATGAATCTAATATTTCATTAAATTGTATTTTTTGTAATTCTGATAATAAATCATAATATTTTTGTAATCGTGTTTTAACATATAATAAATCTACATATTTATTTATAGAACTTAATGGAGGTGTTAATACTATACCATCAGAACCTTCACCTAAAGTTATAATATGTTCTGGTAAAGATTTGTTTTTATCAACAATTGAATGTTCGCATATACATTTGCATTTAGATTTATTTATTGTAAATATTTCTATTTCATTAGTATCAATATGTTTTATTATTAAATTACCACCATTCATAAATAAAAATTTATTTTTATTTTTTTTAATAGTATAATTTTTAATAGTAATATTATTATTATTTTTAAAATTTATAGTAAATGTAATTTTTGTTTTATTAGTTTTTTTTAAATAATCTATTAATTATATGTTGTATTGATATGAATTTATAATATCTAATATCAATAAATTTAATAGATGATTTTATAATTTTATATGTTTTCATCTTATATTATAATTATATTATATAATTATATAATGAGTTTTAAATATACATTAGATCATTCATGGTTTTCTAATGATAAAAATAAAATTATAGAAGAACATTTAAATATCGCAAAAAAATATTTTTCTATTAATATTGAAACTATTTCATCAAAAGTATTATTATCACCACATGCTTCTTTTTTTTATTCTGGTATTTGTATGGCATCTGTTTATGGATCATTATTAAATGAAAAATTAGAACCATTATTAACAAATATAAAAACAGTAATAGTATTATCAACATTGCATTTTAATTTAGAAGGATTATATACAACTGATAATGATTTAACAAAAAATAAAGAAATATATAAAGTATCAGAAGAAATATTAGAAAAAGAACATAGTTTTCAAATAAATTTACCATATATATATAAATGTTTTCCAAGTGCAAATATAATACCAATATTTGTTGGAAAATATAATGAACACGATTTAAATAAATATATTAATATTCTAAATAAAATTGATAATGATACAACATTTTGGGTTATTAATAGTGATTTAAATCATAGTAAATTTACAGATGAATATGATAATATTAATCGAGAATTTTGTAGTATAATAGCAATGAATAAACCAAATGTAAATGATATAATAAATAATTATATAATAAAATACAATCATATATTTTCTATATGTGGAATAGATGCGATAAGATTATTCTTATCATTAAATTTTGCTAAAAATTTATATGGTAAAATAACTTGTTATTATAATAGTAATATTATTAATATAAGTAATAATTATGTTGTAGGTTATTGTGGTATGTTGTTTTTACCAAAAATAATAATACCAAATAAATTAGAAAATATATTATCAGATTATGAAAAAACAATAATAAAAGATATATCAAAAAATATAATAAAACATAAAAATTCTATACCTGTATTAGAATTTCCATCATTTTTTATAAATAAAGGAATATTTGTTACATTAAAAATAGATAATAAATTAAGAGGTTGTATTGGTACACTTGAAACTAATAATAGTATATATGAAAATATTATTAAATATTCATACGCCAGTGCATATATGGATAATAGATTTAAAGATACACCAATATTAGAAGAAGAAATAGATAAATTAGAAATAAAAATAAATATATTAGATGATAAAAAAATAATAATATTTGATGATTTTAAAATAAATTTATATAAAAAAGGTATTATTTTATATGATAATGAAAATAATAATAATGTTTCATTATTTTTAGCATCAGTACCATTAGAACATAATTGGACAGCCGAAGAAACTTTATTTCATTTAATAAATAAAGCAAATTTAAAAATAGAAGATGTATTAACAAATTTAAAACATACATATAATTATGATATATTTCATCATACTAAATATAGTTTAATGGATTTTGATAGTTATGAATTTTAATTTAAGTAATAATCTACAATAATATATAATAATATATATATTTATATGATACTTGAAAGTATAAGATATGATTATATGGTATTATTATATGAACCTCCTGAATTATTACTTAAAGAAAATAGAAAAATACTAAAAAATTTACGAAAAAATGTATTTAATATTCCAGAAGCCGAAATATATGATAAAATATTGTATATAATGACGTTTAATAAAAAAATGATTTATTATTTATTTTAAAATGATATTATAAACAATGATGAAATATATATATTTAATGCTTGTATTTATTAATATTATTAATTCTTTTAATATAATTCCTTATAATCCTAATTTATTTAAATGTAATATGATATGTAAAAGAATTAAATATAATCAAATTATTAATTTAAAGGAAAATATTGAAGAATTATTTTTAAATAAAGATAATACATTCCTATTATTAAAATTAAAAAATAATACGGTTTATACATATTTAAATACAAAAAAAAGAGATATTTTAGGAATTTTACCAATTATTATGTTATTAGAAAATAATTAAATTTATTTATAAAATTTAATATTATTTTTTTGTTATATATTAAGATTATATAAGATTTTTTAATATTAGTAAGATTATATAAGATATGGATAATAATTATGTTTCTTGTTGGATACATGGGGGTATAGGTAATCAATTATTTCAAATAGCAAATACATTAGAATATGCTAATAAATATAATAAAACTCCAATATTTAAGGATGAATTAAATTTATGGAATTTTCATGGTTTAGAAAGAAAAACCGCATGGAATACATTATTTTCAAATAAATTAACAGTATTTAAAGATAATATATATGATTTAATAAAATTTGATATATATCATGAATTAAGGTATAATATGTATGATGAAATACCTTATTTAAATGAAAATGCATATTTTAAAGGTTATTTTCAAAGTCCAAAGTATTTTTCAGAAGAAACTAGAAAAAATATTGAAAAATTAGTTTATTCTAATACTATTTATACTAATATTGCTAAGTTTTTATATAATTCTATTAAAAAAGAATTTAACGACAATGATGATAATAATTATGTATTTATTCATATTAGAAGAACAGATTATGTAAATAATTGTACTCATAATTTATTAAACATAGATTATTATAAAAAAGGTTTAGATATAATAGGAAATAATAAAATTGCAATAATATTTTCAGATGATATAGAATGGTGTAAGAATTATTTAGATTTTATACCAAAAAAATATTTTGTAAATATAAATAATTTATATATAGAATTGATATTAATGTCATATATTAAAAATGGAATTATAGCAAATTCTACATTTTCATGGTGGGGATCATATTTAGGAGATAAAGATAATAAAAAAATAATAGCACCTAATCAATGGTTTGCGACAACATCGCATATAAAAGAATGGGAAGACATTTATATAAAAGAATGGATAAGAATTTAAGACATAGTTATTTTTTTGCGAGCATAATAAACACAAATTTTAATAATAACTCTTGAAATATTTTCAGTTTTACTAGAAATAATTTTATTAGAATTATCATATAATTTAATATTAAATCTTTTTAAAGAAGGATCCGCCGGATTTAAAACATAAACAGAAGGATCATTTAAATCAGTAGTATTTGAATATAAATTAGTAAAATTGCAATTAGTTGTAGTAGTTAAATCGTATTTTGATTTATCAATAATAATATTATCAAAATAATCATACATACTATCATTATCATTACTATTAACTTCATTCGTAATAATTCTTCTATAATCATTCATCGTAATAAAAATAGAATCTTGATCATTAATAGTATTAGTATTAATAGTACTAGTAATATCATTTAATACAATAGAACTATTAATAATTTTAATAAATAAGGCATCTTTAATAGGCGTTTTAATATCTAAATAAAAATCATATGATGAATTATTAAAAATACATTTGGAAGAATCAATTAGTATTATTTTTTTATCTAATATATCAGTATTCATATTTATAATAATAATATAAATTTATTTATTTAATTCATTTCTATAATATTCATGCATAGAAAAATCTTTTAATGGATGAAATAAATTTTTAGGATTATTTTTAAAATCTTCAATAGTCCAATCGTTACGATATACAATTGTTGATAATTCAGGCGGACATAATATTTTCATATTATATTTATTAGCAACAGAATTATATAAAAATTCTAAAAATGGAATAAATTTTAAGTGATTTATAACCTCTTTAATTTTTAACATTAATTTATTTGATAATCTACAAGTACATACCATAGAACAATATGCTGGATCTCCAAATATAGCAATAGCATATCTCCAAAACCAAATATTATTATCAGCATCTTTTTTAGTACCTTTTTCATGTTTAGCGCATACTAAATCAAAATCATCGCATTTATTATTTAAATCAATAATATTTTGTATATCAGGAATAAATATATCATCTTCAATAATCCATATATAATCATATGATATATCAATCATTGTAAAATAATAAAAAAATTTATCATAACTAGAAATTCTTTTGTCAGTATCTATTTTATTATAAGCATTATCTAAAAATATTTCTAATGTATATTGATATCCGTTAGAAATACATTCATTATTATCAATTTGTATATATTTAATTTTAGTATTTTCATAATTAGGTTTATAATTATTATCATCAATAAATATATATACCTCAAAATGTTCTGTTAATTTATTAGCAATATTAATTAAATGAATATTAGGCGTTTTAGTTAAAAATGCAATTAATGTTTTAGACATATATTAAATAATATTATTTAATATTTATATATATATGCATTATTTGTTAGAAGCAATTATAATAGGATTATATAGTAGTATAATATATTTACCAATATCATTAGTGAAATTAAATATAATAATAGAATTATTTATAATAGGATTTATAAAACATTATTTTGGTTATTATTTAAAAATTCATAATTATTATTGTAAAAAAAATAAAAAAAGAAAAGCATTAAATAAATATTTAATTACAGATTCAATAATAGAAGGAATATTATTTATAATATTTGGATATTTTACATTACAATATTTTAATATAAAAATAATAGGATATTTTATAATTGGTATAATTTTACATATATTTATGGAATATATAAATATGCATAGATATTTTATTAAATATCGATGTATTTAATATATATTATTATTATAATATATATAAAGTAATAATAAATATATAAAATAATATGAATATAATTTTAAGTTTTATTGGTATATTACCAAGTTATATAATTGATTGTGTATATCAAATTAGATTATATACAAATAATGATATATATTTAATATTAAATGATTATGATTCTATATATAATAAAGATTTAGTAGATAAATATAATGTAAAATTAATAAAATATGAAGATGTATATGATAATGAATTTATAGAAACAATGAATAGTAATATAAAAAGTTTCTGGTATTTAGAATGGAATAAAGGTCGTGAATTATTATTTGTTAGAAGTATTGAAAGATTTTATTTAGTTAATAAATTAATAACTAAATATAATTTAAACCATAATTTATTTATGGAAATTGATATATTAATATATGATGATCCTGATAAATGGATAAACGGATTTTCTAAAAAAGATATTGGATATATGTCTCATTCAATTGATCACAGTAATAGTGGAATATTTTATATTAAAGAAAAAAATAGTTTAAATAATCTTTTAGATTATATGTTAAATTATGTTAAAATTGCAAAATATAAAGATTGTCCTAATGAAATGAAAGCATTATTTGAATATTATTCTAATAATCCTGATAATATTCAAATGTTTCCATTAATATTTAAAAATACGAATGTTCCAAAAATTACATATGAAAATTATGACGATTATAACAATACTATTTTTGATGGTGCAGCCGCAGGTATTTATTTATTAGGAGAAGATGCAATACATAATAATGGGGTTATTGTATATAATAAATCATTTGACCATTTTTTTATAAAAGCAAATAATTATAAATATAAATGGGATACTATTGATGGTTTAAAAAAACCATATATATTTAATACTGAAACAAATGAATGGATATTAATTAATAATTTACATGTTCATTCAAAAGATTTAAAAAATGGTTTATCAAAATAATTTTATTATTTTTGAAATTTTGTAAAATGTACTCTCAGTATTAAAATGATAAGGAATATATTATAATATTAAGATACATTATTTAAATAATACATTTCAATATATTAAATAGCATTAAGATATATCTTAATGCATCTCGCCAGTCTTTTAAATATTAAAGAATTTATAAGGAAGAGTACATTTTAGGTTTTTTTATTTTTTTTATTATTTTAGATTAAAGTAATTTATTTTTATTTTTGAAATTTTGTAAAATGTACTCTCAGTATTAAAATTATATTTTAAGGTTTTTATAAATATAAATAAATAAAAAATGATATTATAACATTATTATTAGTGTAATAATGAATTTAAATAATAAACAATTAGAAGCATTAAATCTTGTTAAAGAAAATAAAAATGTTTTTATTACAGGTTCTGCAGGTACTGGTAAGTCATTTACATTAAAATTTATTACAAATTATTTATCATCACAATCAAAAAAATATGCTATAACCGCATTAACAGGATGTGCTGCTGTTTTAATTAATGCTCAAACAATACATTCATATTTATGCTTAGGTATAAATTATAGTAATATATCTGCTATTTATTTAAAATATAAAACACAATTAAATAAAATATTAAATTTAAATACATTAATTATTGATGAAATATCAATGATGAATAATGAATTATTAGAAAAAATAAATGAATTATTATGTTTAATTAAAAAAAATGAATTACCATTTGGTGGCATACAAATTATATTTGTAGGAGATTTTTGCCAATTACCACCAATTAATGGTATGTATTGTTTTCAATCTGATTTATGGGAAAAATTAAACTTAAATATAATAATTTTAGATGAATTAATGAGACAAAAAGAAGATAATCAATTACAATTAATATTAGAAGAAATTAGAAAAGGAATATGTAGTGATGATACTTATAAAATATTAAAAGAATTAAAAAATACTAAATTTGAAAATAATATTAAACCTACTAAATTATATCCTATTAATATTAATGTTAATCTTATTAATGATAATGCTTATAATAAATTATTAAAAATTAATAATAATAATTTTATTACATATAAATCAACAGCATCTCATAAATATATAAATACATCAGAATATGATGTATCATTAACATTACATGCACAAATTATAATAACTAGAAATATTGCAATAATGGATGGATTAATTAATGGAACTCGCGGTATTATTACAAACTTAAATACGGATAGTGTAACGATTAAAGATATTAATAATAATACCCATATTATTAATTATTATAAAGATATTAATACAAATACTAAAACACGGATATCATTTTTACCAATTAAATTAGCTTACGCGTTATCTATTCATAAATCACAAGGATCTACAATTGATGCATTAGAATTAGATTTAGGTAGAGATATATTTGTTTCAGGACAATTATATACAGCATTATCAAGAGCAAAAACATTAAATTCTATTAGAATAATAAATATATCTCGCGAATCATTTATGATTAACCAAGAAGTAAAAAAATTCTATAACTTATAATATAGAATAATATAATATGAATACATATACTGTTCATGAATCGGATTTAGGATTTACTGGAGGTCGTTATAAATCAAAAACGCCATCAGGTGCTGCTAAAAAAGCTGCCACCCGAATGTTTAGAACTACTAATAAAAAAAGTGTAGTATTTACTATTCGACAAACAACGCAAGGTACTGATAAAAAATTATATAAATATCGTGCTAATCAAGTAAAATTAGATAAACCCTTTATATTAACTATAAAAGGTGTTCAAATTGAATATAAATATAAAGTTGATATTACCCCATTAGATATTACTACTGCAACTAATAAATCAACAATGAAAGGAGGAGGTACTTGTAATGAAAATTTTTGTTCTATATAAGAATTAAAATTATTAAAAAAAATAATAATGAAACATTTATGGATAAATATAGATGGTTCAAATGAAAGAAAAGAATTTATGGAAAAACAATTTAAAAAATTAAATATTGAAAATATTAGAATTCCTGCTATAACTCCTGCTGATTTTAATAATGTTTTAGAACAAAAAGCGCCTTATTTTTGTGGTAATCCAGAATGCCTACAAACATCTAAAAAAAATTGTATGTATGAATATGCGTGTTTATGTTCTCATATTAAAGCAATGCAAGAAGCATTAAAATATGATGATAAATATTTTATTATTATAGAAGATGATATTTATATGCCATATAAAATAGATTATGATAAATTAATATCACATTTACCAGAAAATACAGATATTTTACAAATGATGATTTTATATGCTTCCAGTGTTATGTATTTATATAATAATTTATATTGTAATAATGTAAAATTTATTAAATATCAACCAATTTTACCATCTACTGGTATGTATTTAATTTCTCGTGATGGCGCACAAAAATTAGTTGATTTATATGTTAATAAACTAAATAAATATGATTTCTCTCTATATAAAAATATTAAAGTTGCCGATATTTTATTATATACTTCGGTTTTAACTTATGCTACAACTATTCCATATTGTTATCCTTATATGAAAATGGGTTCTGAAATACATCCGGATCATTTAGATGTACATGATACCGCTGTTAATCATATTAAACTAGTATTAAATTCATGTACAAATAATGAATATATATTAGAAAATTATCTTAATAAAGAAGATGAATTATAATGTTGCTTTTTTATCATTTAATTCGTATGTATCATTAAAAAAATAAATTGCTATTAATTTTTTGCGATGGATTCTTAATCCGTCTGTAATATATAATATTTTTTCTTCATCGTGATTTTTATATGTTTCAAACCACATACTAAATAATTTATTATATAAATCTACACTTTCATTTAATTGTGGATAATCTTTATAATTTTTTGTTGCTAACATTTGTGCTTCTTCCGCTAATCCTATTATATGTAAAAAATGCTTTGTTATACAATCTCTACATCTTTTATTTTTATTTGTTAAATGTTCTTCTAATAAAATTGATTGTTTTATTATTTGTTGCATATTATATGCGGGATTACTTACAGGGTCTAATCCTTTACAGGTAGATGCGTCACATGTATTTTCTGTATTAATTTTTTTCACGGGTTTTATATTATTGGTATTATATGTTAATACTAAAAATAATAATATATAAATTATTATAAATATCATAAAAAATATAATTACTTTCATTTATTCTTCTAATAAAGAAAAATACAATAATATATATATTATATAAAAATGATTAAATTAATATTTGTGGTTCTTAATTTATTTATATTGGTATTGTCGTCTAACTTACATCATTTTATATTATTACCTAAAAAAGCATTATTAAATAATTATACTTGTAAATTAAAATATAATTATACTAATAAACTTTTATAATAATTAAAATCTAAATATTTTTCATTATCATTAAATATATATGATTTATAATCTATATTTAATGATAATATTTCATTCCAATTATTTAATATTATTATTGGCATATTTATTTTTTCCATAATGATTTTATAAAAATCATTATTTAATACTATCGGTACTACTTTTAAATACCAACATTCCCATAAACGATGTGTGTCTACTCCATTTCCTTCTGGACATATACAAAATTTATATTCTGCTAATCTTTTTGTATTTTCTATTGGATCTATTATTGGTAAAAATTCAATATAATTACAGCAATTTTTAAAACATTCTAATCTCTTTTCTATATTTGTTTCTAATTTAAAATTAAAATAGACTAATTTAGTTTTTGGTATATTTATATTTATTATTTTTTGGATTTCTTCTATATTTCCATGTTCCCATTGTTTATTTGCTATTCCTATTGGTAAAAAATTTAATTTTGTATGTTTAAAACATACATTCTGAGAATACCAATTTATTAATTTGGGATGGTCTGCTATCATTTTAAATCGTATTTCGGTTTCTACTATATTTGTATCCGCGTTTCCAGATATTAATATAAATGGATTTATAAAATTATTTATTTTATCAGATAATTCCAATAATCTAAATGAATAACAATATATTATTTTAGGATTATCAAATTTTTCAGGTATATCTTTTATATACATATTTTTATTTGATAATCCTATTGCGGGATTAAATAAAAAATCACCATCATCCTTACCTAAATATATATCTGCTAGTTTTTGTATTTTTTCACCTGTTACAAGTTCCATTTATTATTTAATTAATTATAATTCTTATATTTAAAATACACTGAGAGTACATTTCTTAAATTTTCAAAAATAAAAATAAAATACTTTAATTTAAAATAATAAAAAACCTAAAATGTACTCTTCCTTATTAATTCTTTAATATTTAAAAGACTGGCGAGATGCATTAAAATGTATCAAAATGCATTAAGATGTATCTTAATGCTATTTAATGTATTGAGATGTATTATTTAAATAATGTATCTTAATGTTAATAAATATATTCCTTATCATTTTAATACTGAGAGTACATTTCTTAAATTTTCAAAAATAAAAATAAAATACTTTAATTTAAAATAATAAAAAACCTAAAATGTACTCTTCCTTATTAATTCTTTAATATTTAAAAGACTGGCGAGATGCTTATATTATTATATAAAAAATATAATTAAAATATATATAAAAATGTCATTAAATGAATTAATACTAAATATAAATATATTAAAAGAAAAAAAATATATACAAAATCTCATAAAAAATATAATATTTCAAAATAATGGTATTATATTTGGAGATATTGTAATAAATAATATAATAAGTGAAAAATTTTTATATTATTATTTAATTGATAATAATATAAATGAGATTGATGATAATTATTGGAATAAAGATTATCAAATAAATACAATAAAAAGATTATTAATATCAGATGAAATAGATATATTTTTTAAAAATATTAATATACATAATAATTTTATATTAATGATAAGAAAAATTGGATTTAATATAAAAAATATGAATAATTATAATATAAATAATAATATAAATATAATAAAATATAGTATTGATATAACAATAGGTAAAACAATAATATATGAAGGATATAATATAGAAATAAAATTGAATATATATATAATAATAACAAATACAAAATATATAGAACCACCGTTTAATAATTTAATATCAACAAATGATATATTTATAGAAGATAAAAATAACATAAGATATTCAAATTACACCGGAACATTTATAGATAAATATAATAACTATAAAAAATTAATATTAATAAATAATTTAATAAGTAAATTATTAAATAAGGAAGTTTATATGATAACAAATCATATAAATGAAACAAAAAAAGATGAAGTAATAGATTATTATAATAAATTAAATAAAAAATATTATATAATAAATTTTATAAACAATACTGATATAATGAAACTAACATTTTTGTAAAAAAATAAAAAATGATTATTATATAAAAATAATTTATATAATAAAAAATAATAATGATTCGTAAAAACATTAAATGTACAAAATGTAGTAAAAATTTTATGATTAATAATAATCATACATATATAGAAAATTATGATATTTGTGGAAATTGTTATGATTTAAATATTAAATCACCTTATGATATAAATTATTTTAAATTAATAGATAATCAAGAAAAAGCATATATATTAGGATTATTTTATTTTAATTTAAGAGATACCTCAGAAATAGTAATAATAAATAATATTAAATTATCAGAAGATACATTAATAATTAAATTACTTAAATATTTTTCGTATGATTTAATAAATTCATATAGTAATACTAAATGTATGCATTTATTATCATTTAGTTTAATAACAGATGTAATAAATGATATTAAATTTCAATTAAAAAATAATTTTTTCAATTTAACAACAGATGAATTAAAAATTGCATTTATTAGAGGATATTATGAAGGTTCATTTAAAAATATTGAAATTAATGAAAATATAAAATTATTATATGATAATGATGATAATATTAATAAAATAATAGAATTTATTAATATTCCATATAAAAATGATAAAATAAATAAATATATAATATATGAATCTGGATGTAATAAAGTAGATTTTTTAGGTAAAATTTATCAAAATTCTTATAAATTAAGAATTAAATATTATTATTACAATATTTATAATATTCCTTATTGTAAAATATATAAAGATGATAATAATGCCATTATTCCATCAAAAGTTAGAGAAAGCGATGTTGGATATGATTTAACAATAATTAAAGAAAATAAAAGATTTAATAGTAAAACAGTATTATATGATACTGGTTTTAAAATTGAAATTAAAAATGGTTATTATGTTGAAATTATACCAAGAAGTTCTTTAAGTAAATCTGGTTATATTTTAAGTAATTCAATAGGAATTATTGATAATAGTTATAGAGGTAATTTGTTAATATCATTAACAAAAATAGGTGATGATGCACCTGATTTAATATTACCATTTAAATGTTGTCAATTAATAGTTAGACAACAAATATATATTGATTTATATCAAGTAGATGAAGATTTATCAATTACAGATAGAGATGAAAAAGGGTTTGGTAGTTCAGGATAATAAAAAAATGATTTATTTTTATAAAATATATTACAAATGTTGATAATATATTATTTACAAAATAAATTTAATTGTGATATAGCATTAAAAATATATAATTATTATATATCAAAAAAATATTTTATATCACCATTAAATATTAAAGCAATAAATTTATTTCATAATTATTTTATAAATAACAATGAAATAATAGAATATATAGCTAAAAATTTTAATTATAGTAATTTAATGTTATTAAATAAAATATTAATTAATAAAAATATAATAATGATATTTACTAAATATGATGGTTATATTTTAAGATTATTACCAGAACAATATAAAAATGATAAAGATATTGTATTAAATTGTGTAAAAAAATCTTTTAATTCATTTAAATATGCATATTTAAATGAATTAAAAGATAATTATGATTTTGCAAAAATTATAATAGAAATAGATATAATAAATTATTATTATTTATCATATCGATTAAAAACAAATATTAATATTAAAAATTATATATTAAATAATGAAAAACATAAATATATGTTAGAATATATACCATAATAAATTATATTTAAAAAATAAATATATTTTAAATATAATATGAATAAATATTGTAAAGTGTCTGACTGTAGATTTAATAATACACATACTACCAGAAATCATAAATGTGGTAAATGTAAATTTTATGGTCATGGTATTGTAGAATGTAATAATAGTTATTTAATTAATAATTTAAAAACATATTATAATGATATTATGAATGATAATGATAAATGTAAATTTGGTGGCTGTAAATATAGTAATTATCATTCAACATTAGGTCATCATTGTGATAATTGTGGAGATAGATTACATTCTTTATTTACATGTCCTTTAATTATTAATAATACTAATAATACTAATAATACTAATAATATTAATACTAATTATGAAATTATATGTCCTATATGTAAAACTGATAATAAAATTGATGATAAACAAAGTAAAGTATATGGAATTGATGAATTATGTATAATATGTTATGAAAAAAATCAAGAAATATTTTTTCCAAAATGCGGGCATATATGTATATGTATTGATTGTTGTAATAAAATGAAAAAAAAAGATATATCAAATAATACACCTTTAATAAATTATAATGAAAATGATGTTAAAAATAAATTAAAAGATTATCCATCATATACTAATGTTTATCAAGGTATGGGGTGTTTTTGTTTATTTAAAAGATTAAACAAAGAAAAAGAAATAGAATTTTTATTTATTCATAGTGATGACCATTATACTGAAAATGTAGATTTAAAAATTATTAATTTTATTAATGGTTATGCGTGTGTAGATTAATCTAATTCATCTGATGGTTTAGATGGAGGAGGTCCAGCCTGCATATCAGGAGGAGGTCCAGCCTGCATATCAGGAGGAGGTCCAGCCTGCATATTAGGCATTTGAGAACTATATAATTTTTGCATTAATGGATTTGTAATATCTTGATATTCTTTAAGTTTATCTTTATAAGTTTGTGTATCTGCTTTTGGATTTTCTTCTAACCAAGCAAGTCCTTTTTCTACAATTGGATCAATATCTTTTTTAACTTCATCAAAATCAGGAGATTTTGGCGTTGTATCATCGTCTTTTTTAACCATAGAATTTTTAAGATTATAAAGATAATTTTCTAAATCATTTTTTGATTCTACATTATCTTTATGTTTTTGATCTTCTTCTTTAAATTTTTCGGCTTGTTTAACCATTTCTTCAATTTGTTCTTTTGATAATCTTCCTTTATCATTTGTAATAGTAATTTTTTCTGATTTTCCTGTACTTTTTTCTGCTGCTGAAACTTCCAAAATACCATTAGCATCAATACTTAAATCAATTGTAATTTGAGGTACTCCTCTTGGCATAGGTGGAATATTACTTAATGTAAAATTACCTAGAAGATTATTATCTTTTGTAAATGCTCTTTCACCTTCATAAATTTTAATATCTACCGCCGGTTGATTATCTGAATATGTTGAAAATGTTTGTTTTTTTTTGGTTGGAATTGTAGTATTTCTTTCAATAATTTTTGTCATAACACCTCCACTTGTTTCAATACCTAAAGAAAGTGGAGCTACATCTAATAGTAATAGGTCATTTGTTTTACTATTTCCTTGTCCTGTAAGAATTGCTGCTTGAATAGCAGCACCAACAGACACAGCCTCGTCTGGATTTAATGTTTTATTAAGTGTTTTGCCATTAAAATAATTTGATAGTAATTCTTGAATTTTTGGAATTCTAGTAGTACCTCCGACTAAAATTACTTCATCAATATCAGATTTTGAAAGTTTAGCATCTTGTAGAACTTTAGTTAATGGTTCCATTGAACGAGTTACAACTGGTTCAATTAGTTGTTCAAATTTAGCTCTAGTTAATGTAATATTATAATCAATACCATCAATTAAACTATCTACCTCAATAGTTGTAGTTGTTGTAGTAGATAGTGTTTTTTTGGCTTTTTCCGCCGCAACATTTAATCTTTTTAGTGCTTTTGGATTTTCTTTTACATTTTTACTATATCGTTTTTTAATATCATTTGATAGATAATCTACAATTAAATTATCAATATCAGAACCTCCGAGATGTGTATCTCCAGCTGTTGCTTTTACCTCAAAAATACCACCATCAATTGTTAGAATTGAAAGATCGTGAGTACCACCGCCTTCATCAAAAATTAAAATATGTTTTTCTTTTTTATCATCAGTTTTATCTAGTCCATAAGCAATAGCAGCAGCAGTAGGTTCATTAATAATTCTCAATACTTCTAAACCAGCAATAACGCCGGCATCTTTTGTTGCTTGTCTCTGACTATCATTAAAATAAGCAGGAACCGTAATTACTGCCTTTTTAACTTTATGACCAAGATAAACTTCGGCTGTTTCTTTAAGTCGTTGTAAAACCATTGCTGAAATTTCCTCAGGATGAAATGTTTTTTTCTCATTTTTAATAGTTACATTAACTAGTGGTTTATTATTAGCATCTTTTGAAACTTCAAATGACCATAATTTAATATCATCTTGTACAATTTGATCATCAAATTTTCTTCCAATAAGTCGTTTAATATCATATAATGTATTTTTTGGATTCATAGTAGAAATACTTTTAGAAGCATCACCAACTAATTTTTCATCATCAGTAAATGTTACATATGATGGAATAATTCGAGATCCTGTTTGAAAATCTGGAATTACTTCAACTCTATCATTTACCCATACACTAACACAACTAGTAGTTGTTCCAAGATCAATACCAATAGCGATAGTATCTTCCTTGCTCATATTTTATTATAATATATAATATATATATAATCTTTAAATAATTTTATAAAACCAAAAATACCAAAAAACTTTTATTAATTGTTTTTGGTATTTTTTTGATTTTTATTTAATAATTATCATTTTTTAACGATTCTTCATATTCTTCTTCGGTATCGTAAATTGGATAATCACATAATTCATCTATTTTTCTTTTTTCTTCCTTTTTTATAGCATCTTTTATAGCTTGTATTTTTTTTGATAAAGAAGGTTGTTACGAGACTTTGGCATGGGGCTTTCAATAATTATATTTACTTACTATTATAATCATTTTTTTATAATTATTTAAAAAAATAATACATTTGTATTTATACAAATGTATAAATTTAAAAAAATGATAATTTATATTTAAATTCATTTTATCTTTATTAAAAAATGTCATCAGACGACGAAGAATGTTTACTATGTAATGAGTATTTAATATTAAATGAAAATGAAGATAATAATTCAATACTTATAAAAATTGATTATAGACCATTTATACGAAATGTTGAACAATGGAATTATAATAGAACACTTAATACTGAAAAAGTTGATGAATTATATGAAAGTATTAAAGATAATAGTACAATTGACTGGAATTTTACAGCAGCAAAAGAAAAAGGTAAAGATAATTTAATTTTACTAGATGGACAGCATAGGTCTGCAGCAATTAAAAAATATTTAGATGAAGATATAAATATGAAATGTAAAAAATATGTTATTATAACTGTTTATTATATTGACGATAGAGTTAAAGATCATGCATATCTTTGTAATATTTTTACAAAAATTAATAATAATGTACCATTTGATCCTTTAGATTTACCTTCTATAAAAGTGTCTAATATTATTTCTTTAATTAAAAGCGATTCAATTTTATGTAACGGTATTTCAACAAATACAAAAACACAAAATGCACATCCGCCTATTATTCATGAAAAAAGATTTAATATGGTTTTATCAAACAATCGTAAATATATTGATGATTTGACACCTGAACAAATTATTATTATAATGAAAGAATTTAATAATAAATTAAGTTTAATGAAAGCAACAGATATTTATGGAATTCAAAAAGTAAATGAAAAAGCTTATAATAAAGCAAAAAATATTAATTTTTATATAGGTCTTAATACTAATAAATTTTCATTTGAAAAATTTATTATAAATATTAAAAATCTATATAAATTGTTTGAATAAATAATTTATATAGATTCAAATTCTATAAGATCATCACTATTTATACTAATATCATCCTTATTATTATTTTCAAATTCTATTAAAAGTTGTTCATCATTATCTGATACAAATAATTTTGTTATTTTATTTGTAATATTAACAAAATTAATATTAATATTATTATCTTTAATATTAATATCATCTTTGAAAAAATTATTAATTTGTGTTGTTATATTATTAAAACTAAAATCAATATCATTTGCATTAATAATATTACTATTATTAATATTAATATCGTTATTATTAATAAAATTTTTAATATTACTATCATTTAAAAAATTAGCAACATAATTAATGTTATTACTATTATTTAAAAAATCTGCAACATAATTAATGTTATTACTATTATTTAAAAAATCTGCAACATAATTAATGTTATTACTATCGTTTAAAATGTCATTTATAGTTAATTTAATATTTTTATTATTTAAAAAATCACTTATTGTATATTTTATTGTTTCGTAATTTATTATATTACTTGTATCACTATCATTTAATATATTTGTAATTAAATCATTAATATTACAGTTGTCATTATCATTATCATTATTATTATCATTATTATTATCATCAATAAATTTATTTATTTTTAATATAATACTTATAAAATCAATATTATATTTATTATATATTTTTTTTGATGTATTAACAAATAAACTATTATTAATACAATCAATCGTTTTATTATGATATATAAAAATTAAATTTTGAAAATAGTATGGTATAAATATATCTGCAAATAATATAGTATTTAGTATAAAATTATAAAATATTGCTAAAGAATTGTAATAAATTGTTATAAACATTATATTTATAGTAATAATATATATATTTATATATAAAATAAAAAAAAATGATTGTTTTTTATATAATAGTATGTATCGGTTTAGTTCATACCTTGCCAAAAAGGACTAACATTCATTGTTTATAACATCTCGTAGTTATAATTTATGGATGGGGCGAAAAGTTAAATTTTTGTCTTTTTATTATTATGAAATTAAAGTTTCATCATCCATTGCTATAATAATAGATTTTCTAATTTCTTCTTCGTGTTTTTCAAGAATACTACATATATAATTATATGCATCGTCTATTTGATTAAAAGAAACTCCGCCAGTTATTAATATACTACCACTTTCAAATAAAGCAATCGTAATTTTTTTACAATTATTTACACTTTCACCATTTGATTTACCGAAACAATGATTAGCACAATTACATATACCGTCATTATGTAATTTAGTAGAATTCCAGAAAAATTCTAATTTAACACCATGATAAATACCTGGTTGAAAACTACATTTATTATTATATAAATCGCTAATTAATAATTTATGTAAAATTTTACGACGAATTAAATATTTTTCAGTCATTTTTTCATTAATATAAACCTTAAAATCTGTATTTATCATTCTTATGATAAAATTATTATATTTTAAATTATCAATAGACGAATTTATTAATATATCATCATTAATTTTAGCAATATTTTTAATTTCATCTATAATTTTTAATATAATAGGTTCTGCATCTGATTTATTTCTAATACCTGTAAGTTGAATATTACCATTTTTAAAAATTTTAATATTAGGTCTATAATTTTCATTAAATCTATATATTACTGTTAATTGATTATCAAATCTGTTTTTTTTATTTTTATTTTTTTTTACATTTCTCTTTTTTTTGGGATTAACCCCTTTTGTTCCTTCCAAATTTTCTTTTAAATATTGTATCCAAATAAAATTATTATCAGTATTTTCACATATATTTATATTTTCATATAATACTAATAAATTAATATTTATATTTTCTCCAATATCCGCATTGCATGTTATAGTACTTACTCTATATGGCGTAAAATAAACTTTATTTAATTTTGACATTAATTACAACTTAATTAAAAATTAAATCTTTATATCATTTTTTTTTACAAAAATCTATTTTATTTTTTTTTTCCTTTATGTCTGTTATTTTTGATAAATATGATGTATTTAATATTTCTATATTTGTTGTTACTGATATCATTGGTGGTATATTTAATATATATGTTTTTTCATTATTTGTATGCGCTTTTCTAAAATCTTCTATTGATAAATCACCATTAAACATTTTTAGTAAATATCTAGATGGTGCGGGTCTTATTGAATTTAAAATACCATATCTTTTACCCAACATTTGTATCCAACTATTTATTTCCCATACAAGATCAGACCCGCAATGAACTGAAAAATTATATGCATTTGCGCATTGTAATGAACAAAATGAACCATACATTAAATAAGTATCGTTTAATGTATCATATTTTATTGGCATTCCATATAATGTTTGTTCTATTTTATGACAACACCAATAACAACATGTATTTGTATGATTATTATTATAAGATGCTATATAATTATTATTATTTGTATTATTATCTTTTTTTGATTCTGATAATATATTTTCCGCATCATTCATAAAATATGAATTTGATTCATAAGGTGTGGGGTCTGTTATTAAATTATTATCATTTATATTATTATTTATTAATGTATTTACACGAGTTTGAGATATTGGTAATTGTAATATTATATGTTCACCTATATTTTCTACATTTTCTTTAAACATCGTATTAATTAGGTTTTTTTTAGTTTTTTTATCATCATTAGTAGTTGCTTTTTTTCTAGGCATATTCTTATATTAATATTTATATATAAGTATTATTTATATATAAATATTTTTTATTTTTTGTAATAATAATAAAGTTTTTTCAGTTATATCATCATTTATTATTGGTGTATCTTTTACTAAATCCGTTTTATTTAAATTATTTACAGTTATACATTTATTTTTAATATCTCTAATTTCCAATTGTAAAGATACTATCGTATTTATTAAATAATATATTAATAAACAAAAAATTAATATTATTATAAATAATGTTAAATCCATATTCTAATAATTATATTATAATTTAATACTGAGAGTACATTTTACAAAATTTCAAAAATAAAATTAATTTACTTTAAAGTAAAAAATAAAAAAATTAAAAAAACATAAAATGTACTCTTCCTTTTAAATCTTTGTAATAAATTAAAATTATGAATATTTCATAGCACCAGTACCGCCTTTAATACTAAATATATTATAAGATTTTATATATACATTTGCTATATAATTAAAATTATATGGTACTTTATTTATTTTTACTAATATATTATTAATATTATCATTATTATATTCATTGTTAGTATATAATAATAAACTAGTTTTTATATTTGCTGCATTATATGTACCTGTTGGATAAAATTTTTCTGGAAAAATTGCAAATGAATATGAATATATACCCGTTTTAGGAATTACCGTATGATGTTGATAAGGTTGTATTTTATTAAAATAATTGGAATCTTTTTCTTCTATTCTATTATTTGTACTATTCCATACAATAGTTGCTTTATTTAATATATCACTATTATTATTTTCAGGAAATGATGCGGTATAATTAGTATTTTCATTATATTTAAAATAATCATCTCTTTTTAAAGTCCATACTATTTCTTTTACTAATTTATGAATATTTAAATTTATAGTAGTAGATGAATTAGAAAAAGAATTAATAGATGTAGCATTATTAATTTCTAATTGTTCAACTAAAATATCATTAATAGGATTTGCTAATAAACTATTTCTTTCATCAGTATCTAAAAATATATAATTAGCATCAATTCTAGAATAAATATTATTATTATTAATAAATTTATTAATATCAATAGTATCATTATATAATTCATTATAATATCTAGGACTAATATAAGTATTTAAATCTTTAGACCATACTTGATATAAATTTTCACTATTTTCAATTTGAATATTTAAATATATATCTGAATTTTGTAATTGTAATAATGGTAATGATAATAATGAATTTTTACAAAACCAAAAATTTAAAGGTAATATTATATCTGTTTTTTTAATAGAAGGCTTAATATCAGATTTATAAGTTGCTTCCGGATAAAATAATGTATAAAATTTATTATTTCTAATACCGATTATTGGTTCATTGATAGAAGGATTTATTAAATCTTTAATATTTGCTGTAATATTATTATAATTATTTTTATCATTATTAGATAATACTAATTCATTCCAAATTATTAACCATTCGCCTATAACAGTATCAATTATAACACTATCAACTGTAATAGTAGCATTTTTTAATAATAAAGTACCAATATTATTTATCCATCTAAATCTATATTTATCACTAGAATAAACTTCCGGTAATGTATAACATAAATATAAATTATTTAATAAATCTCCATATCTTCCTATTTTACAATTATAAGTAATATTTGCTAAATTTTTAGATAATACCGGATTTGATTCAAATGATAATGATATACCTTCCATTGAAAAATTAGTATATTTTTTATAACCATATTTATAAAAACTTATATCAGGATTAATATTAATATAAGTATCCATTTGTCCTTTTAACATTAATTGAATTAATCCACCACCCATTTAAAAAATATATAGATATTATTTATATATAAAAATATTTAATATGGTTTTGGAGTTGTATAATCTTTTGATAATGGTGGAGATTTAGTATATTGATCAATATTATTATTAGTACTATGTATTGTAGCAGTGGTATAATTAAATCCATTATTATATAATTTTTCAATTTTATTTATATCAATAGCATAATTAAAATATTTTAAATCAGATAATAATATTTTATTAGTATCTAATGTTGCATCATTATTAAATATGTTAGTTGGTGCAACATATAATTTACCTTTATTTGTTTTCATTACAGTAGTTCCTAATGATGAATTATAAGGAGAATTAGTATTTCTATCTAATACTAATGTACTATTTAAATATAATTTACAATTAGTAATATTTTTACTTAAAATATCATCATTTGGCGTAACTTCTTGTATAATGAGAGTAACCATAAAAAATTTTTTATTAAATGTTGCGTCATCTAAATCATATACACCTAACATATTATTATTATTTTTAGAACTAGTACATATATCATTATCACCAATAGTTGAACCATCCCCATTAATAGCATCAATATTAGTTAATGTGTTATATTCTATAATTAAACTGGAACCATTATCAGATAATCTAATTAATGGATTTTTAACTAATATATAATCATCTTTTGCTTTACAGTTACCTGACTGTAAATAATTATATTTTGTTAATACTTTTGACCCTTTAAATAATAATACTTTATCACTAATATCAGTTAATCCAGTTTTATCAATATATAACCAAAAATTATAACAATATTCAGCTCCACCTTTTTGATTTATAGAAGGAGATATATTTATATAACTTGGTATAGTAGGGTCTTGTGTATTATATGTTATATTAGCTTGTGATTTAAAATCAATATAACCGTCTAATATTGTAATTTCACTTTTAACATTATTTTTATTAATAGTTAAAGCATTATAATATTCTTTATTATATATTGAATAACCAATAAATGCTAGGATTAATACTAAAAAAATAGATAATATAATTTGATATATAATATTTAACATATTTTCTATACTTATTCTATATAATTAAATTATAATTTATATACAGGACTTCTTACTCCATACATACCTAACCCTAATCTAGCTAATAGACTATCAATTGGTCCTTCGTTGTAATCATTATATATATCTTTTTGATTTAAATCATAATTATATGTTGAAAATTTAGAAATTAAACCAGAAAATCCATTTCCGGCCTTATCAAACGGTGATCCGCCAACTATTAAATAACCAGTTTTATCTATTAATAAGCCTTTATAATCTTTTTGTTCTGTTCCATTTGTTCCATCAGATGCAGATACTGAATAATCACCATCAACATAACAAGTTATATTTGTGCCAATAGATGCTGTATTAATAACAATAGCAACATGAACCCATCGTTGTAAAGGTATATATGGTATAGTAATACCGTGTCTTAGTAATGTATCGCGGTCAGTTGGAGATAAATTAACAATATCTAACGAACTAATAGTAGAATCTTTTGTTGCAAATGTAACATACATTTTATTTTCAGTTTTATCTAAAAATATATAAGGGGAACTGTCTTTAGGAGAAGAATTATCATCACCGATATGTAAAACATGTTTATATAATCCATTATATTTATTCATATCATTAATATATATCCAAAAAGTATAAGATCTTCGAGTACCATTATTAGTTAGAGGATAAACAATCGGTATTTTTGCTCTTTCATTAGCAAAAATAGGTAATTTAGTTTGCTCAACAATGTATCTACTATTTTTAAAAATATTATTAGATATAAGATAATATAACCCATAACTAACAATAAAAGCAACAATAACAACCGCTATTAAACCAATAATAATAGTTTTATCAGAACCATAATCAGATATAATATTTTTAATATTTTCAGTAGCTTTAACAGTAGTATCAGAAACACTATTTTTAACAGTATTAAAAGTATCAGTTAATTTATTAGTATCTAAAATAGAACCTTCGAGTTTTTTTCCTAGTTCTTCCATTTATTAATATATTATCTATCTAATTATAATAAATAAATTTTCTATCAATAATATTTATATGATAATTTCCAATTTGATAAAATGGAAAATTATTATTATAAGTATATTTTAAATATTTTTTTTGTAATGATAAATAGCTTAATATTTTTGTAAAATTTAAGGTATCATTTAATATAATTTTTTTATTATTTATAATCATAATATCGTATATAGATGATATAAAAAAATCAATAGCGATTTCATTAATATTATTGTACATAAATTTATCAAAAAAACAAAAATTATATATAAAATTTTTATATATATTATTTTTAATAGATTTAATACACTTTTTATTATTTAATTTAATAATTAAATTTTCATGGTATTTCAGGGGTATTAACCATGGTTCTGTTATAATTATTTTTTTTAATATTTCTCTATTAAATTTTTCATTAAATATATAATCAATATTATATATTATATCAATATTATAATATATTTTGTTATTTATATTATCTAAATGTTTTAAGCATTGTGATATATTATTATTAGATTTTATTATAATATTATTAATGTTATTATTATCTATACTATTATACAATGGTATAGATTTAATGATATTAAACATATCATTATTAGTCGGATTATTTAATTGTATAATTTTACATTTTTTTTTAATATCTCCAATTTTTTTTATTAATTCAAGGGATGAAATACAAATTATAGGTATATTTTTTAATTTCTTTTTTGTTAATATATTTAATAAAGATATATTAATAGTAGAATCTAATGATAATAATGTATCAAATTCATCTATTATTATAATTTTTTTTTTATTATTATTTGTTAATAATTGTATTAAAGATGATGATATAGATTTAACTATTAAGTCTATAAATTCAAATGATGTTCCGCAATTTGAACTATTTATATTAATTATAAATAAATTTAATTCATCGTTACATAATTTATTTATATTAAATGTTTTACCAATACCATTATTACCTATTAAAAATAAACATGAATCAATAGATAAATTAGGTTTATTTTCTAAATAAAAATTATTTATCCAATTTTTAACATTTTCCATTATTATGTTATTTTATTATTATTTACTTAAATGTATATATAACTAAAACTATAAAATAACATAATAATGCTAATATTGGTGCTACTATTTCTAATGTTAATAACGAATCATTTACATCATAATGTTTTATTTTTCCATTAATATCAAACATAATAGAAGGTTTAAACATAAATAATAATAAAAGTAATATAATATATAATATTAATGCTATAATAATTTTAGAAAACATTATATTTATCTATTTATTAGATATAGAATAATGATATTAAAAATACTATTAGTTATTATAATAATAATTATATTTTATTTAGTTATAAATTTTAATATAGAAAAATTTAATATTAATAACAATTATAGAAGTATAGAAGAAAATCCATGGGATAGAAATGATATATATTCATTAATACCATATGATATTAAAGCAAAAAAAAATGATTTATATTTTTATGAATATGGAAACGATGAATATGAAAAAAAATTAAATGAAATTTTTAATAATAAATGTACTACTGAAAATTTAATTTTAATATTAGAAGGTAATAATTGGAGTAATTGGATAAATCCTTCTAAATCTAATAATAATTATTTAATATTAGATTATTACAATAAAATATATAATTTTATTTATAATAAAATTAATGATAGCGATATATTAAAATTACCTAATAATACTAATAATAATATTAAAATTATAAAAGATAAATTAATTAATATTAAAAATAATTTAGATGACACATCATATTATATGTTTGATATTGAATTATTATTATATCGTGATAATAAACCATTAGGAAAACATGTTAAATTTATAGTAATATCAAATAATATAAATATTTATATAATATATATTAAAATTATTGGGGTTATTAATGAAAATAATATTAAAAATACGATATATGACAATTATAATAAAAAAGAATATAATGAATATATACCATCAAAATTAATAAATTATAATTTAAATTCATATATATACGAAGGAAGCGATAAATTATTAAATTCAGATATTAATAATATATTATATAATAAATTATATAATAATTTAAATTGTTGATATAAATTTATTAAATTCAATACTTATTCTCATTAAATCTTCACATATTAATTTACAATTACTATCAAGAAAATTAATAAATACTGATTTATTTTTTTGGTCTTCTAATGTTAATCTAATAATTAATAAATATTTTAAAGGATGAGGACAGATATACCCAACATATTTACATTTTATATTATTAATTTGTTGATTTTCTCTAATATATTTATTATGTAATAAAGATTGTACAATATTACCTAATGTATCGTCTTCATTTTCAATATAAAAGTCATAAGTATTTTCTAAATCTTGAAATTGTTCAATTTTAATTTTATCATTAAGTATATTTTCTCTTAATTTATTTAATTTATCTGTTATAATTTCAATTGATTTAATTATTAAATAATTAAATGATAATCCATTTAATGATTCAATTTCAAATTTTACTGATGTAGGGTCTCCGTATTTATTTTTATAATATAGTCTTTCTTTATCTAAAATATCAGTTGATTCATCTATTAAACTTTCATCCTGATTATAAAATAAATTACATAATGATACAGGTGAAAATGATGCATTTAATCGTGCTGTTCTTTTTACAGCTTTTGCTTTAAAATTTAAATATTCACCAGTTCTTAATCTAGTAATTAATATATATGATTTAGTAATATTATTTGGAGGAAAAATTGTTTGTAATTCTTTTTTAGTTAATTCAACACCTTTATTTGTTCCAGTTATACTATTTGTATATACATTTTTAATATTATTATTGTCATTTGTAATATTTAATTCAAATTCTAAATCATTATCTACATAAGTTTCTGTTTGTTCTTCATTTAAATGTAAAGGTATTAAACCAATACGATGTATTAATAATTCATCATGTAATGGTCCATTGTTATTAATAATATCAACAGTTGGATCATCTTCACCAATAAATCCAATTACCGGAATATCCGTTAAAATAGTTCTTCTAATACCATTAATAATAGATAAATCAACATTATTTATATCAAAAGAATGTTTAACTGCTTTTTCATTATATAAATAATTTTTAAACATAATATCTTTATTTTAACTAACTATAATTTTTAATGTTTATGTCATTTTTTTATTTATGTTGTTTTGTTGGATATTTATATATATAAATATATAAGAATATTATATTTATATATTAAAATGATTTTATTTTATAGTGAATTTTGTCAACATTGTTCTGTTTTAATTGAAACTATAAAAAGACATGATACAAAAAAATCAATTAAATTAGTATCAATTGATTTATTAAGATCATTAAATAAACCAATTGATAAAAAAATACACTCAGTACCATCTTTAATGTTTTTACCGTCAAAAGAATTAATTTTTGGTAAAGCGGTATTTGATTATTTATTATTACCTAATAGAGGATTTTTATTTACAAACAATAGTACAAGAACTGATAAGACAGTTGATACAAATTCTTCAATTAATTCACCAATACCTTTAAATAATACTGAAGATATAAATATAAATGATCCAGTTGCATTTTCATTAGGAGGAATATTATCAGATAAATTTTCAAGTATATCGGATGATGATAATAATTCAATGAATATAAATAGTGATAAAATTTATAATTGGACATCGATTAATAATAAAGAACCTGATAATAATAATAATGAAACAACTATTAAATATAATGAATATACAAAAAAACAAATGCCATCGTTAGAAGAAATTACTAAACAACGAGAATTACAATTAACATAAAAGTATTTAAGGAATTTAATATAAATTATATAAGAATAATTAATGAGTTCAGCATTTGTATTTAATCAATATTATATTGATTTACTTAAAAAACTTAAAGTAATCGCAAAAAAACATAAGGATTCAAGTGCAACCGCAAAAAAAGTTTTAAAATCAATTAAAGAAAATTATTCAATTATTGATAAATCATCCGATGAATATGTTAATTTTATTAAAACTGAAATATCCGATGATATTTGGAATTTATATTTAAATTTAGAAAATGATAAAACCGATGATTGGATTAAAGAAAATGGTAGTTTATTATTTTTTAAAAATATTACGTTAGATGATATTGTTAAATTATTAAGAGATAATTTTCTATGTAATCATTATTGTTCAGTTTTTTATATATTTAAAAATAATTTAGACCAAGATTTATTAGAAAAAATTATTAAATTATTACAAACTTTTGATAATATTGATGAAATAAATGAAATTCCTGACGAAAATATTAAAAAAATTCTTATTAGATTAAATTCTATTAAAACTGAAAGTCTTAAAAGTAAAACTGGTATTAATATGGATGATTTAAAAGATACTACTATTGGTAAAATTGCTAAAGAAATTATTGATGATGTTGATATTACAAAATTACAAAAATCATTAAGCGAAGAAGGTAATATTTTTAAAGCAATTGCTAAACCAGATAGTGGTTTTAGTGAATTATTTACAAATGTAAGTCAAAAAATGGCATCTAAAATTTCATCAGGCGAATTATCACAAGAAAATATTATAAATGATGCTGTTAAATTTGCTTCTGTTATTCCTGGTTTATTTAATTCTGCTTCTGGTAATAATGGAGGTGGTAATAATTTTTCAGGCATGAGTAATATGATGAATATGATGAATATGATGATGAAATCAAATGGGGGTAATTCTAATGATAATGACGATGATAATAATTTATCAGATTTACTTAAAAATATGGCAAATAATTTAGGAAATAAAAAAGGAAATAAAATAGGTGTTAATCGCGGTGCTTTAAAAAAGAATGCAAAAATGAAACAATTAAAAGCTAAACTTGCTAAAAAGAATTTTAAAGAAGAAAAATAAAATTTTTATAAAATAAAATATTAAAATAGAATATTAAATATGAATTGGAATGATTTTCGATTAATTCCTACTATTACTATGTCATTTGAAGAAAAATTATTTACAATTATTAAATTATTTTTCTTTATTAGTATTATATCTGCATTATTATTTAATGATATTAAATATGTATTATTTGTTATTATATTATTATTTATTTTTATAATTATATATAACTTTTATTTAACTACATTACATAATAATGAAAATTTTTTAAATAATAATAGTTTAGATATTATTGATAATAAAATATGCGTTAAACCTAATATTGATAATCCTTTTATGAATCCTAATATTTTAGATTATCAATCAGGTGATATTAAACCATCTTCTTGTTCTATTGATAATTCTAAAATTAAAGAGGATATTGATAGTAATTTTAGAAAAAGAATATTTAAAGATGTTAATGATATTTATCATAAATTTATTTCAGATAGACAATTTTATACTGTCCCGTGTACATCAATTCCAAATGAGCAAGGTGAATTTTCAAAATGGTTATATACTATAAATAAAACTTGTAAAGAAAATAATGGTAATCAATGTTATAATAATATAATATAATTATAAAATAGATAAAATGTTTAATACTCAAAATTCTGTTTGTTCAGACGATTGCTGGCGATCAGCAAAAGATAATTATAATAATGAAATTAGTAATTATCATACATTTGATAATAATTTTACTGAATGTAATTCACCTAATGTTAGAATGCCCTTATTTTATTTAGAACATGAAAATTTAAGAGGAAGACCTGGGTATGGATTATCGGATTCATGTTTAATTGATCAATATAATTCTTTAGTTAAAAATGATGATTTAATTACACATGATAAATGTAAATTACAAGTTTTTGAAAGATTATTTACAGCATGTCCCTCAATTAAAAGTTCTTTAGGTGATATTAATAAAGAATTAGATGTTATATCGGGTAGTGATACTAATCCATTTAAATGTAAAAAAACATTAATGGAACAACAATTATATAAATTTATACCTTTAATTGATTGTGTTAAAGAAGTACAAAATCCCGATAATATTGTACCTGAAGGAATTAGAGGAGGTGAAGATACACGATCTTATATTAATCGTTTAAATTTTAATAAAAAATGTTAAGATAAAAAAAATAATATTATATTAGAATAATATGAGTTTTAATAGATCTAAATATGATACTTGTAGTTATAAATTAGATTTACAAGGTTCAGTTTCTAGTTTAGGTTATGTTCTTTTTTCTGATAAATATGAAAATAAACAACCCGCTATGCATCAATTAGGTTTCGTTGGTGGTAATAATGTTAGTTTAATTAATGGAGACCTTGTTGATCTTGAAAGTGAATTAAGAGGTCAAACTAGAATACTATCTAAATGTCAGGATAATTTATATATTCCTACTGATGATAATATTATTAAAAATGATAAAACTACGCCTATTGATACTAATAAAAAACATTTAAATAATATACAATCTATTATGTATCGTTCAATTCCCTTACCTCCTCCATTAACTGTTAATAATTGTTAAATTATTATTTTTTTTTTATATTAATTCTATTAGAATATAATATGAGTGATACACGATTAAACACCGATAGTTGTAGTTATACCGAACAATTAAAAAGATCTATTGGACCTGGTTTATATTCATTAAATACTCCATATAATGATTGTAGTACTAATTGTGGCCCAGTTTTACCTAATGACCCTTTTTTAAGATTTCAAAATTATGGTCCGACCGCTTGTACAATGAATAAAGCTATTGATGATAATTCTGAATTATTAGGTTTAAATTATAAAACTAGTAAATGTAATGCTGATGCTTTTATCCCAGGTAAATATAATTCATCTGGTTGTGTTATTCGTACTGATGATAATAATTCATGCGGAAGACCTACTGAATCTACTAAATTATCTAATCCGCCGTGTACTTTAAAAGGTACTGGTATTAATCGATGGGAATGGTTATGTTTTGATCCTCAGGATAAAGCATTAGAAAGTTTTGATCATATCCCTACTAATGTTAAAAATTTACATAAAGATAATCACTGCCCATTATTTGATATTCCTTTAGATTCTTCCCCGTTTTTTCCTAATAATAATGACATTATTTCAGATAATAATTTAGAAAAATGGCAAAATATAAATCAAAATAATAAAAGTTATGCACCAGGTTATCCATTTGGTAATAATCCAAATAATTATAATTTACAATGTAAAACAGATATTAAAACTTATTAAATTATATAAATTTAAATTTTTCATTATTATTATCAGTTTTATATAATTCAATTTTTTTATATAATTCTTCCTTATTTATTTTTAATATTATTGTATATTCTATTATTCGTTTTTCGTATTTTATTATATGTAATTGATATAATATATTTAATCGATATTTTATATCTGATGATATTCTATTATGATTTTTAATTATGTCAGTTATATCTATATTATTTATTATTTCATCTATTAATTTTTTATCTTCATTCTCAGTCCATCTTATATTTGATTTTCTCTCGTCTTCATTTATTTCTTTTATATAATTTTTGTATTTTTCTATTATATTATTGTTTTCATTTATATAATTTATTATTTGTTTTATTATTCTGTTTATTATTTCATTACTATCTCGGTAATGTTTATTTGCTATTTCATTTATATTTTTTATTATAAATAATTCATTATTTAATTTTATATCTTCGTCGTCTGTCCATTTATTATTTCTATTATTATTTCTTTGCGCTGTTTGTATTATATTCATTTTATTTACATAAATCATTTATTTTTTCTTCATTATTACCTATATATTCATTTATTTTTATACTATTATTATATTTTTGAAATGTTGGTATAAATATTATATTACATATATTTGATAATTCTGATATATTGTCTATATTTACTATTGAAAATATTAGATCTGTATATTTATTTTCAATTTTTTTTAATTATATTATTATATTTTGTTATCATGCTAATTTCTATATTAACTAAAAAAAATAATTTATTTATATACTATTTTGTAATTTCTTATTTGTTTGTAAATTTTTAAAATCTATTAGTGATAAACCTTTTGTTTTTTTTGATGTTGATGATAAATATTTTTCTATTAATCTAGCATTTTTAATTGCTGGCGTATTATTTGATATTACTATATCATTTGCATATTCTCCTTCTCCATATTTAACTTTATTTAAATTTTGAAGTTTTATTGGTGCTTTATTATTTTTTATTGATTGTATAATTTCATTTATTTTTTTTTGACTTATTTTTACCATAATTAGTATCTATATTAATTATATATTTTTTTTATTTATAATTAATAATATGATAAGAAAAAATAGAACAAAACCAATTAAATCTAGTAGTTTATTTTTACAAGAGTTATCACAACCACCATTATCAGCAAGACAATCACAACAACCACTATTATCAGCAAGACAATCACAACAACCACTATTATCAGCAAGACAATCACAACAACCACGATTATCAACAAGACAATCACAACAACCACTATTATCAACAAGACAATCACAACAACCACCATTATCAGCAAGACAATCACAACAACCACCATTATCAACAAGACCATTATTAACAATACTATTACAACAACAACCATTACAACAACAACCATTACAATCACAACAACCATTACAATCACAACAACCACCATTATCAGCAATACCATTATCAGCAAGACCATTATCAGCAAGACCATTATCAACAAGACCATTATCAACAATACCATTACAACAACAACCATTACAACAACAATTATCAACAGGACCATTGCAATCACAACAAAAAATACAATTATCATCATCTCATATAAAAAAAGATATATTACATGAATCAGTACCTAAAAAAACAATAACAATATATACAAGACCTATAATATCATTTGATACTAAAACGCGTTTACAATATTATAATTTTATTTTAAAATTATTAAATAAAAATACAAATTCATGTATTATAAGTAAATATGATGATGATGATAAAAAAAAATTTTTAATGTTAAATGATAATATAAAAATTATTTTAATGATAGGAGATATAAGTAAACAAGGTATTATATTTAAAGCATCAATAAATGATAAATATTTATTTGCAATAAAAATATTATTGAATAATACATATAATTTAAATGAAATAAATATATTAAAAAAATTATATAATTATATTACATTATGCCCTCATTTTCCTATTATGTTTTATAATTATGAATGCAATGATACATCTATAGATATTAAAATTCCAATTATTCAAAGTGGTGATTATTATATAATATTAACAGAACTAGCAAATGGTAGTTGTTATAGTATTTTAGTAGATAATGATAATTTAAGTATTATAAAAAATATTATACAACAAATATTAATAAGTATTTTATTTTTTCATAAATATACTAATTATTCTCATAACGATTGTCATACTAAAAACTTTTTATATCATAATATTAAACCAGGTGGATTTATAAAATATACTATATTTGATAAAGATTATTATATAGAAAATTTAGGTTATTTAATTATAATATGGGATTTTTCTGATTCTGAACAATTAAATAATATAAAATTAAATTATCTAGATGATTATATAAATATATTAACACATATATATAATATATATAATAGAAATACTCTATTACATATTAATATTTTTGCAGATAATATTTATAATTTAATAACACAATTATTAAATATAAAAATAAATAAATTAAAAAAAGAAAATGAAATATTCGATTTATTATTTAATAATCAAATATATAATCATCCTAATCAGGATGATTTAAATATAATTAAAGAATATATATTATAATTATTTTATATATGTGCTTCTAATTCTCTATAAAATTCTTTCATTCGTTCTATTTTATTTATTCCTTCCCAATTTTCTTTATTTCTATAATCTGTAAATTCATATGAATTATAGATATATCTATTATAATATGATATATTTGCATTAACTGAAATATAAAATGGATATATATGTTTTACAAATAATTTATTCGATTCAAATAATATTCGTAATAATATTATAATACCTACTGATGTTCCTTCTATTGATGTTATTGTTGTTGGTATATCTATATCTGCTGGAAATGTTATTAAATGATATAATACAATATCTATATCATATATTTTATAACATAATAATGCTCTATAATAATTACCATCTAATATAAATATTAAATTTAAATTTTTATCATTTGGTGTATTTCTTACTGGTACTCTTTGGTCTCTTTTCTTTGTTATAAATTTTATTGATTTTACCATTTCTCGTAAATTTTCTTTTGATAATTTCTTACGACCTGCTAAATTTATTGGATCTTTATTTTCATTTACACTCTGTACTACATAATTATATAATGCAAATGGATCATAACAATATGTGTATTTTATTGGATTTTTAATATTATCTGTCCAATCATCATCTGTATAATGTTCAAATTCATGTTTATAAGCATCGTCAATATCATGATGTTCTCGTACTACAACTTTAACTAATAATTGTAATTTATTTAATGGCATATCTTTAATTTCTTCTTGAGTATTTATATCAATAAGATTATTACATTTTATATTTTTAGTATCACTTCCACTAGGTAATAATTCTTTTAATAATTGTGATTTATTTTTACCTTTATTAGGAGGTGTTAAACTACCTAAATAAGAAACCGATTTATTTTTACGTTTTTCTAATTCTTTATCGTATTTTTCTTTATCTTCGTCATATTTTTGATATAATTTATTATTTTCTTCTATTAATTTTTCATATTCTTCATTTAATTTTATTGTAGGATCTCCTCGTTTTTTAATTTTATATGTTTCTAAATCTTTATTATATTTAATAATAGGATACTGGGGTGATTCATCATCGATATTAACTTTAAAGTCTAATTCAGGAGGTAAAATATTATATTTTTCAGCAACTAATTTAGCATTTTCAAACATTTTAAATAATTCATCATAAATTTTTATAAAAAAAGTATTAAAAAAATCTTTTGGTTGTTCATCTATATTAAAATATCCAGCTTGTTTAAATCTTGTTTTTATAGTAGTATTTATTATGTCATATATATTTATTAATGATACATCTATTAATAATTTATAATTTTCAACTAATTCGCTTAATTCCTTTATATTATTTAATTTATAATTTATATCTGTTACTAATAATATATTATTAATATCACAATATTTTTTATTATTATTAAATAATATATTTTTAATTATTTCTCTATCAAATGTATCTAATATAATATTTATTATATATAAGATAATTAAAGCATAATTATCTTTTTTAATTATATCAGTTTGTATATCTTCTTTTGTTTTATTTTTATTTTCAAGTAAATATTTATTTATTGAATATGATATATCAGTATAAAAAAATATATTTTTATATTTATATATTTTATTTACTCTTAAAAAATCTGCAAATAATGTATCAAACATATAATCTATTTCTATACCATTTATAGTTATTATATGCACTTTTGGTAATAATTCTTTTATTATTAATAATTTATCTAATATATCATTTAATTCACTTATAACTTTATAAGTTATTTCTTCGTCAGTATGTATTTTAGTTGTATTTTTAAATAATTGCAAATCATTTATATTTATATCATATTCTGTTAATAATAATTTAAAAGCATTTTTATATAATGTATCATATTTTACATTTCCTAATATACTTGTATTTATGCTTTTGTCATATAAATAATCATAATCAAATGGTTCTTCTGACGGATTTTCTTTCCATCTTTTTACATCTTCAATTGATAATTTTTTTATTTTAGTATTAAAAGTTTCTTTTGCTTGTTTAATTTTTGTTAATTTTTCAAATGGTTTAGGTACCTCATCAAAATTATATGATGTATCTTTTAATTTATCTATACATGTATTATATATATTATTATAAGTTTCAGCATTTTGGGATATCTCTTTTTTAGTTATTGGATTTTTAATTATTACATCATATTTATCTTTTATATTTTGTTCTTTTAAATCATCAAAAAAAATTTTACATAAATCTAATGATATATCTAATTTGACATATTCCTTTTTTTTCTTTTCTTTTTCAGATAATACAGGTGTTGATAAAACAACACCCATTGATCTAGTTTGTCTTCGTTCTGTCATATTCTATAATAATTAATTATAATTAATTTATTTTATATATGTGCTTCTAATTTTCTATAAAATTCTTTCATTCGTTCTACTTTATTTATTACTTCCCAATCTTCTTTATTTTTATAACCGATAAGTTGATATGTATTATAAATATATCTATTATAATATATTCCATTTATATCAACTGATGTATAAAATGGATATATATGTTTTATAAATAATTTATTTGATTCAAATAATGTTCTTAATAATATTATGATACATATTGATGTTCCTTCTATTGATGTTGTTGTTGCTGGTATATCTATATCTGCTGGAAATGTACATATATGATATATATTAATATTTATATTATATATTTTATAACATATTAATGCTTTATAATAATTATCTTCTAGTCTAAATATTAAATTTAAATTTTTATCATTTGGTGTATTTTTTACTGGTACTTGTTGTTCTCTTTTTTTTGTTATAAATTTTACTGATTTTACCATTTCTCGTAAATTTTCTCTTGTTAATTTTTTACGACCTGCTAAATTTATTGGATCTTTATTTTCATTTACACTCTGTACTACATAATTATATAATGCAAATGCATCATAACAATATGTATATTTTATTGGATTTTTAATATTATCTGTCCAATCATCATCTGTATAATGTTCAAATTCAGGTTTATAAGCATCATCAATATCATGATGTTCTCGTATTACAACTTTAACTAATAATTGTAATTTATTTAATGGCATATCTTTAATTACCTCGCGTGTTAATAAATCATCATCATTTTTACATTTATTTACATTTTTAGTATCACTTCCGCTAGGTAATAATTCTTTTAATAATTGTGATTTATTTTTACCTTTATTAGGAGGTATTAAACTATCTAAAGAAGAAATTGATTTATTTTTATGTTTTTCTAATTCTTTATCATATTTTTCTTTATCTTCGTCATATTTTTTATATAATTTATTATTTTCTTCTATTAATTTTTCATATTCCTCATTTAATTTTATTGTAGGATCTTCTCGTTTTTTAATTTTATATGTTTCTAATTTCCTATTATAATTAATAATAGGAAATTGTGGTGATCCATCCCCTATATTAACTTTAAAGTCTAATTCAGGAGGTAAAATATTATATTTTTCAGCAACTAATTTAGCATTTTCAAGCATAATAAATAATTCATTATAAATTTCTATAAAAAAAGTATTTAAATAATCTTTTGGCGATTCATCTATATTAAAATATCCAGCTTGTTTAAATAATTTTATAATATCATTATTAAATTGATTTATATCAATTTTAGTTATATCTATAATTGATTTATAATTATTTGTTAAATCTATTAAATCTCTAAAATAATTTAATATATAATCTATATTTCTAGTATATAAAGTATTATTTCTACTCGTATATCCATATACACGATCTATTATTATAGAGTCTACTATTATTTTATCAAATGCATTTACAATCGTATGTTGTAATATTGTAATTATTAAGTTATAATTATTATATTTTATTATCTCATATATAATATCTTTTATTGTATCTTTATTAGATTGATTTATATCAATTTTAATTAACGCCTCCTCAATTTTTTGAGATAATATAGTATAAAAATATATATCTTTGTATTTAACTATATTATTAAATTTTAAAAATTTTTCACTCATATTATCAAATAAATAATCAATTTTTACATCACCAAATTTTATTATATGATTTGATGGTAATGATGTTTTTATATTTAATAATATATCTAATATTTTATATATACTATCAATATCTATATCGCGAGGAGTTATTATTTCATTTGTACTAATATCTGAATTATCAAATAATAATATAAATGCTTTTTTATATAATTGAATATATTTTTTATCATTTATATATATAGTTTTATCATACATATAATTATAATCAAAAGGTTCTTCTAATGGATTTTTTTTCCATTTTTTAATATCTTCTAATGTTAAATTTTTTATTTTATCTTCAAATGTTAATTTTTTTAATGATTTTGATGATTTTGATGGTTTCGTTGGTACATGTGTTCCAGTTACTTTTTCAGGTTTAGGTACACCATCAAAATCATAAGATGTATCTTTTAATTCGTGAAAACAAGTTAACCATAATGTAAAATATGTTTCACCATGTATTGTTATTTTCTTTTTTGTTAATGGATTTTTTATTACTATATTATCTTTATCTTTTAAAGTTTGTTCTTTTAAATCATCAAAAAACGCTTTACATATATCAATATTTAATTTTGCTTTTTCAGACATTAACCTTCTAATTATATATATATTTTTTTAGTTAATTATAAAATATTTATTATCATAATAAATTAATTCTGATAATTTTATAAAATCCACATCTTCTTCAATATAACATATAAAAATAATTAAATATATCCATATAATTCACTATAATGATTTGTTAATTTTAATTTTTGTTTTTCTAATGATAAAAAATCCCACGCGTGTTTATTTTTATAATTATTAAAATGAATTCCTAATTTTATAAAACGTTTATAATGTGTTCCTATTTCATTCTGATTTATAATATAATATGGATATATATATTTATGTAATAATTTTTTTGAATCAAATAATTTTATTAGTAATTCTAACATTCCCATAGATGTATTTTCTATTCCTGTTGTATGTATTGATGGTAATATATTTGATGGAAATGTACATATATGATATAATAAAAAAGTAATATCATATATTTTAATACATAATGTTGCATGATAATAACCATTATCATCATTTATATGTAATATTAATGATGGATCTATTGGTATATTTTTTTTTGGTATTCTTTGGTCTCTGTTTTTATTTATAAATCTTATTGATTTTACCATATCTTGTAAATTTTCATTTGATAATTTTTTTTGATGTCCTGCTGCTATATTAATTGGATCTTTATTATTATTTACACTATCTACAACATAATTATATAATGCAAATGCATCATAACAATATGTAAATAATATTGGATTTTTATTATTATCTGTCCAATCTTGTTGATTAAAATCTTTTACAATAGGGTTTTCTATATCATCAATGTCATGATATTTTCTTACTTTAACTTTAACTAATAATTGTAATTTTTTTAAAGGCATATCTGCAATAATTTCTTGAGTATTTATATCAACTAAATTATTACATTTATTTTTAATAATATCAGATGTATCGCTAGGGTTTTCAATTAATTCTTTTAATATTTGTTCTCTCTTTTTATTTTTATTTATATGCACTAAACTATTTAAATCAGAAACAGATTTATCATAAAAATGTTGAACTTTTGCTTGATGTTTAATAACGTCAGATTCATATTTTTTTTGTAATAAATCATATTCTTCAATTTTTTTTTCAAATACTTTATTTAATTCATAATCAGGATTATGTCTTCTTTTTAATTTATATAAATTTATATCACGATGTATTATAGGTAATTTAGGAGATTCTGAAATATCAGAAGGTAATTTAAAATCATAAGTATCAGGCAATATATCATATTTTTCAGCAATTAATTTAGCACGATCAATTATTTGTAATATTTCATATTGTATATCTTTAGTAAAATTATTTATATAATTTTTTTTAATATCTGGTGTATATCCTTCTCCTGATAAATCATTTTGGATTTCTTCATTTAAATCATCAATATTAATATTTACATTTTTTTTTAATAATTCAATATATAACTCTATTAAATTACATAATAATACAATATCATAATTTATATTATTTATTACCGTATTATCTAAAACATTATCTTTTGTATAACATAGATATTCATCATTAAAAATAATTTTTTGGGTATCAGCTATAATTAATAATATATAATTTGTTATTTGTTTTAAAATATAATTAAATATTATAGTTTCTGTTATATTTATTTTAGGTGTAGGCGATAAATCATATATATTACGCATATCATAATATATAACAAAATCATTTATTTTAGTTATATTATAAATATAAAAATAGTCTTCTAATAATTTATATAATAATATATCAATTGGTGTATCATAATAATATATATAATGATTTTTCGGTAGCATTTTTATAATTTCATATATTTTTTGATTTATATTTATTATATTTTCTTTACTTATATTATTTTTTATATTATTTATAATATCGTCTGTTATACCATTTATTTTTAATAATAATTTAAATGATTCTTTATATAAAGCATAATATTTAGCATCTATAAATATATCTAAATTTATTGATTTATCATGTACATAATCATAATCAAATGGTTCTTCTGCTGGATTTAATATCCATTTATTTATATCTTCTATTGTAAGCTTTTTTATTTTATCATTAAAAGTTTCTTTTATTTTTTTTTCACCTGGTTTAGGTATA
>Ga0247840_10000603_pt1 | contig 73700 bp, 66 predicted proteins | sample LaCruzMarch2015__FD_192404 | JGI IMG/M metagenome (GOLD analysis project Ga0247840, IMG submission 192404) | Freshwater microbial communities from meromictic Lake La Cruz, Castile-La Mancha, Spain - LaCruzMarch2015_17m | ecosystem: Environmental > Aquatic > Freshwater > Lake | place: Spain... | reverse complement strand
GTTCGAGAAAACATTATCTTGAAGTCCAGGAGATAGCGGAAATTTATGATGAGAAAACTGCGGAATTTTTTGGTTTGCGCAAAGGCGAGATCGTGGTCAGCATGCACTGCGGCTCGCGTGGACTTGGCCATCAGGTTGCCACTGAATTTTCAAAGTCAATGCTGAAAGCCGCGGGCAGACATGGCATAGAACTGCCCGACCGCGAGTTGGCCTGTGCCCCGGTAAAATCGGAAGATGGACAGGCCTACCTCGGTGCAATGCGTGCGGCTGCAAATTGTGCCCTGGCCAACAGGCAGATTCTTGCGCACCTTGCAAGGGATGGTTTTTTCCGCATTTTCGGGAAAATGGACATGCCGCTCCTTTACGATGTTTCGCATAACATCTGCCATATTGAGGAGCATGAAGTTAACGGAAAAAAACAGACTCTTTATGTGCATCGCAAGGGAGCCACGCGCGCGCTTGGTCCCGGCAATCAAACCCTTCCGGAAGAATTCAGGGCAACCGGTCAGCCGGTCCTGATCGGAGGAACGATGGGTACGGCTTCTTATATCCTTGTCGGCACAAATGAGAGCCAGCGGCTCTCATTTTCCTCGGCCTGTCACGGGGCGGGGCGCAAAATGAGCAGGAGCCAGGCGGCGAAGCAATGGCAGGGCAGGGATGTCATCAACAGGCTTGCGTTGCGGAAGATCATCATCCGCAGTTGTTCGCCGAGAGGCGTCGCCGAGGAGGCACCGGGCGCCTATAAGGACGTCAGCGAAGTTATTGAGGCAACCGTCAATTCAAACCTGGCAAAAAAAATTGCGAAAGTCATCCCGCTTATCTGCATCAAAGGCTGACCAGACAAAATTAATTCATAAAACCATTTTTTCATATGCAAATTTCAAAAATAATAAAACACTTGTCACGCCGATGGCGTGAATCGTTAAAAGTGGCCATAAGCCTCTTTCTGCTGGCCTATCTTTTTAAGGCGATTGACTGGCGCAGTTGCATGCCGATCGCCGCCCGGGCCGACCTGATGATGATGATTCTTGCCGTTGCCCTGCTTACTCTTGAGCGGGTGTTAAGCGTCGTCAAATGGCGGCTTTTTTTAACGGTTAAGGGATCAACAATCTCTTTCTGGCGTTTGTTTATTATCAATTATGTCGGCGGTTTCTGGGGATTGATTCTGCCCTCCAGCGTCAGCGCGGATATTGTCCGCGGTTTCTATCTCTCAAAGGCAACGTCAGATTTGAAATTGACCGTGACTTCAATGGCGGCGGATAGATTTATTTCCGGCGTATCGCTTGTTTTCATCGCCTGTCTTGGTGGCTGGTATGCCGGTTATCAGCCCGGATTGCAGTATCTCCGCGTTCTAATTTTGGTTATTGCCATCCTGACATTTTCAGCCGTTTTTCTGCTATTCCAGCGCGGCTTTCTTCGCTGGCTGGACAGGCGAATAATTCAAAAGTTCGGCGATTGGAAAATAATTCAGATTGCAAGGAAGTGGATTGCATCCTGTCTGGAATATCAACAATATCCCGGCTTGCTGGCAAAGGCCTTCCTTCTTTCACTGTCGGTACAGGTTGTGCGCGTTCTCGTGTTTTACGTCGTGGCGCTCGGATTTGACCTTCACGCGCCCCTGATGTATTATGTTGTTTTTATTCCGCTCATTATGGTCTTGATCATGCTTCCTGTTTCGTTTAACGGGATAGGGGTGCGCGAGGTCAGTTTTGTCAGTTTTTTTGCCATGGCCGGCATGCCGGAAAGCGGGGCATTTGTCGTGTCTTTTGCGGTTTCAGTCCTGACGACCTTGACCACGGCGGTTGGCGGACTCATTTACATGTTTGACAAGGGACCATCCGGCATGTCGGGAAATGAAGAATGCAGAATGCAGTCACAATAAAACATGAAATTTTTGCCTAAACATTGCATGTTTATTGCCGGTATAATAATGCTTTTTTCCGGATGCCGTCAGCCGGTTGAACCCTTCAAGCAGACTTCATTGCCCGGCGAAACGGTCTTTTTTATTCCCAACAATAAAAAGATGATTGCCTTGACTTTTGATGACGGTCCCAACGGGGGCGCCACGGAAAAGATTCTGAGCACCCTGCATGAACGCAAAGTGCCGGCCTCTTTTTTTGTTATCGGCGCCAATGCGGAGCGTTTTCCGAACATCATTAAACACATGGCTTTGGAAGGACATCTTATCGGCAATCATACATATCGGCATTCGCGTTTTGACCAGATATCATTCGGCGAAATGGAAAAAGATATCACCGATGGAAGCAGGGCGATTGAAACTATGACCGGTATGAGGTCATGCTGGTTCCGTCCGCCATACGGCATTAACGGTGCCGGTCTGGGGGCAGTCTGCCGGCAACAGGGGTTTGTTATCGCCGGCTGGTCGTTGGACGCCAACGATTGGAATCCTCATCCGGTTGATGAGCTTGTGGACGCAATTGTGAACCAGGTAACTCCGGGCGACATAATTCTTTTGCATGACGGGTGGGAAGGGAGGCCGGATGCCGACCGGCATCTTACCGTGGAGGCCGTTCCAATTATTGTGGATAAACTGCAACAAGCCGGGTTTGTTTTCGTGACTTTGCCGGAATTACAACGCAACGCGGGCGCGCCTCTTGCCGTGTTTGAGGATGGCGTCCGGCTTCTTGGAATGCAAATTCCCGCAAAACCTATTTTCCCGGGCAGTCAGTTTGGAGCGCGTTATTTCTGGGACGTGCCGGAAGGTTTCACGGGAAATCTGCCGTCCGCTTTTGTGCATTTTATGAAAGCAGACTCAAAATATTTCTTCCAGGATGATCATGATCTTTGTCGGCGCAGGGACGTGCGCGATATTGTTGTCCGGCGGGCCGTTCGTGTTCCCAAAGATGCCCCGGCCGGGAAATATGGGATAAAGTTCGGGCTGTTCCCCCTTTTTCCCAATGCCAAGCCGGAAATAAAAGATCGCTTAAAGGTTCGGTCTGATTTTCCGCAGGCGCAAAGAGCGGTCTATCTGCCGTCGGTTTTAAAAATTATTCCGGCATATGACAAGTCAAAATGAAATTATAGCCGCGATCGATGATCGCGGATCCGGGGTCATCCCTTCGGCCTTGCCCAGGCTTCGCCAGAGGCCCAGCCTTCAGCGAGGCTTCGCCAAAGGCGAGCTCAGGGCGGGCGCCCCCGGCTACAACCCTGGCTAGCGCTGGGCAAGCAGTGAAATGCCTATACTTTAAATTATGAACTCTCCAAATCAGTTTCCCCAAAAGCCTGTTTCCGTGGCCATTATCAATTATAATGGCCGTGAAACCCTGTCGGAAACGATAAAATCGGTTCTTGCCCAGGATATTAAGCCGCAGGATATAAGGCTCCTGGATAACAATTCCACCGATGGATCGGTTGAATTGGCGGCTTCTCAATTCCCGGGGGTTGCCATTACGAAATTGCCGGTTAATCGCGGGCCAAACCCTGCGCGCAACGAGGGGTTGCGCCTGGCTTTGAGCGATTATGTTTTGATTATGGATAATGATATCGTGCTCGCTCCCGATTACATCTCCCGGTTGATGCTGGTTCACTCGCAAAATTCTGCCGCCGGCGCCGTTACCGGCCAGATAAGATTCCACGATCGGCCCGGTACGGTTCAATACAACGGAACTTATATTCATTATGCCGGCGAGATAATGCTTAACCGGCAGGAATCTTCCGAGCCGATAAAGGTCGGATGTGTTTCTGCCGGCGCCGTCCTGCTTGACCGGCAAAAAGTCGTCCGGGTCGGCGGATTTGACGAAGATTTTTTCATTGGGTGGGAAGACGGTGATTTGACTTTCCGGCTTTCGCTGGCGGGTTATCCCTGTTACGCGGTATCCAAAGCGTTATGTTTTCATATCCGGCGGGAGAGGGGACAAAAATGGGTTCGTTCTCAGACCAGAAACCGGTGGTGGTTTATCGGCAAAAACTATGATGCGCGCACTTTTTTCCTGGCCCTGCCGGCGATTATTTTGCTGCAATGTTGCGCTTTTTCTTTCTTTATGTTTAAGGGCCAGTTCGGCGCTTTTTGTCGCGGCACAATTGATGCCTTGAAAAGCGCGCCGGATATCAGGCGCAAAAGAAAAGCGGTGCAGTCAGTTAAAAAGCTGGGCGATGCCTTGTTGCTTCGCGGCGATCATGTTGATTTGCCCGGCGGACTGGAAAAATCCGTCCCGGGGCGGATTTTAATTGCCGTCTTTTCCTGTCTTTTCCGGATTTACTGGTATCTGATCCGCGCGTTTCTCAAGAATACCATTTAATTTTACCCGCGTATCTTTAGTGATTTACCTGCGGCTGGGGGGCCGGCTTGGAAGGCGCGTCCGATTTTTTAATGCTGTGTTGGGGAGCGTGGATTAGAAGGAAAAGATTATTGCCAAGCAATTTTGGCGGTGATTCAGAAACGCCTACCGGTTCGCAATCTTTTATCAGGCGTTTGAAAAGCTCAAAGCCGAGTTCGCGGTGCTCGTTTTCCCTTCCGCGGAACATCAGCGATGCTTTTACCCGGTGTCCCTTTTCAAGGAATTCATGGATGTGCCTGAGCTTTGTCTGATAATCATGCTCATCAACATTGGCATGAAATTTCATTTCCTTGACCATTGAGCCGGATTGCTGCTTTCTGGCCATTTTTTCCTTCCGGCTTTCCTCGTATTTGAATTTGCCGAAATTCATTATCCGGCAGACCGGCGGGTTGGCCGCGGGTGATATTTCCACAAGATCCAAGCCGGCGGCAAAAGCCGCCTTTAGCGCCTCGGACGTGGATATAACACCTAGCATTTCACCGGTGGCTGATATGCAACGGACTTGCGGGACGCGGATGCGGTTATTGACCCTTACTTGGCTACGAATAGCTGACCTCCTTTGTTACTTGTTACTGAACAATTATTTTTGCTTCTTCCTTAAATTTGTCAATCAGCGCCGCCAGCGGCAGGGCGCCCTTGTCGCCTTCGGAACGACTGCGGACCGACACGGTCTGTGCCGTCTGTTCCTTTGGTCCCACAATCAGCATGTAGGGTATTTTTTCAATCTGGGCATTGCGGATTTTTGCGCCTATCTTCCCGGAACTGGTGTCAATCTTAACGCGGATAAGTTCCCGGCGCAAGGCTTCGGCGACTTTATTGGCATATTCAAGTTCCTTGTCGGTTATCGGTAAAATCCGCGCCTGTTCGGGCGCGAGCCAGAAGGGAAACGCGCCGCCGTAATGTTCTATCAAGATGCCGAAGAATCTTTCCAGGCTGCCGAGCAGTGCCCGGTGAACCATGTACGGGCGGTGTGGCTGGCCGTCTTCGCCGATGTAGCTGACATCAAATCTTTCCGGCAGATTGAAATCAAACTGCACCGTGCTCATCTGCCATTCGCGGCCGATGGCGTCATGTACTTTCAAATCAACTTTTGGACCGTAAAACACACCGGCGCCTTCATCAACGGAAAAGGCAATCTTTTCGTTTTGCAGAGCGTTGCGCAATGAATTGGTTGCCGCCGTCCAGGTTTCGTCGCTCCCGATGGCTTTGGCCGGCTTGGTTGAAAGGTAGGCCGAAATATCGGCAAAACCGAACGAGCGCAGGATTTTTATGGCAAAGCGCAGGGTTTTCTTTATTTCTTCTTCCATCTGGCCGGCGGTGCAGAAAATATGGGCGTCATCCTGGGTGAAACCGCGCACGCGCAGGAGTCCGTGCAGGACGCCGGTCTTTTCATAGCGATAGACCGTGCCCAGCTCCGCCCAGCGCAAGGGCAGTTCGCGGTAGGAGCGCAGGTTTGTCTTGTAGACCATGATATGGAACGGGCAGTTCATGGGCTTGATAAAATATTCCTGGTCGTCAATTTTCATTGGCGCATACATGCTCTCGCGGTAGAAGTCCAGATGGCCGGAAGTGGTCCAGAGCAGGGAACGCCCGAGATGAGGAGTGTAAAGAAGTTCATAACCTTCTTTTAAGTGCTCCCGGCGCCAATAATCTTCAATCATGGACCGGATTAAAGCCCCTTTCGGATGCCAGAGAATAAGGCCGGGACCGATTTCATCGTGCGAGCTGAACAGGTCAAGCTCGCGGCCGAGCTTGCGGTGATCGCGTTTGCGCGCTTCCTCAAGGCGGTTGAGATAATCTTCAAGCTCTTTTTTGGATTGTGCCGCAATTCCATAAATTCTTTGCAGCATTGGATTCGTCTCAAGCCCGCGGTAGTAGGAGCCGGCCACCGAAAGGAGTTTGAACGCCGAAATTTCGCCGGTGCGGGATAAATGCGGGCCACGGCATAAATCAATAAAGTCGCCGCATTTGTAGAAAGTAATTGTTTCGCCTTCCGGGATATCAGCCAAACGCTCCAGCTTGTATTTCCGGCCTTTCAAAGCTTCCGCCGCCTCGTTGCGGCTCATTTGGATTTTTTCAAATGGATAATCAGCCTTGATAATCCGGCTCATCTCCGCTTCAATGCGCTGGAAATCTTCGGGGGCAATCCGGGCGGGAAGGTCAAAATCGTAGTAAAAACCGTCATCGGTGGCCGGCCCAATGTCAAGCTGGACGTTTTCAAACAGCCGTGCAACGGCGGCGGCCATGATATGCGCCGCGCTGTGGCGCATCGCTTCCAAATCCAAGTCAGGTACTCCCTTCAATAAACGAGATTTAAGATAAAACAGTGCATAATATAAACATCTGGAGCAAACATGTCAATAGACAGTGCATCATATTATCTATCATGCAAAATCTTGCGGATTTTATGTCCCAATGAAGCTCCCCGCTGCCCCGCCTGCAATCCGCCTATAACCTGTAGGTTGCTACAGGGATATTCCCTGGCCGATCCGAGTTCCTGGCCGAGCTTGGGCCGGCGGGCACAGGCGGGCAGGCGGGAAGACCAATAAACCGGAATATTAACATTGACATTCCATATAATGATTTGTAGAAGTACCAAAAAAAAGCAGTTTGTTTGATTGGATTTTTTATGTCGCATCCGATGATTATTCAGGGCGGGATGGGAGTGGCGGTGTCCAACTGGCAGTTGGCGCAGGTTGTATCCCGGTTGGGACAACTGGGGGTCGTTTCCGGAACGGCTCTTCCGGGCATTCTCGCCCGTCGCCTTCAATTCGGCGATCTTGACGGAAAACTGCGGCATGCGATGCATAATTTTCCGATCCCCGAAATGGCCAGGCGCGTGTTGGAGAGTTATTTCGTGCCCGGCGGAAAGGCGCCCGATGCGCCGTTAAAACCCAGCCCCAAGCCCACGATCAAGCATGACACGTCGTTTGCCGAATTGGCGGTGGTGGCTTCGTTCGTTGAAGTTTTTCTGGCCAAGGACGGTCATAATGGATTGGTCGGAATTAATCTGCTTGAAAAAATTCAGATAATGACGTTGGTGACACTCTTTGGCGCGATGCTTGCCGGGGTTGATTATGTGCTTATTGGCGCCGGGATTCCCCGGTCTATCCCCGGGGTACTGGATCAGTTTGCAAAAGGTGAAACCGCCGAATTAAAGATGGATGTTGAAGGCGCCCTGCCCGGCGAAGAATTTCTTTCCGTTTTTGATCCCAAGTCTTTTTGCGGCGGCCAGGCCTGGCATCTGAAAAGACCAGTTTTTCTTGCCATTGTTGCCTCGGCGACGTTGGCCATGACCTTGGCCCGCAAATCCAACGGTCGTGTTGACGGCTTCGTGGTAGAAGGAGAAACCGCCGGAGGTCACAATGCTCCGCCCCGCGGTCCGATGCATCTCAGCGCAATCGGCGAGCCGGTCTATGGTCCGCGCGACGTGCCCGAACTGAATAAAATCAAGGCGCTTGGCCTGCCGTTCTGGTTGGCCGGTTCATATGGCCAGCCGGAAAAACTTGCCGATGCGCTTCGTTTGGGCGCCGCCGGCATTCAGGTTGGGACCGCCTTTGCCTTTTCTGAGGAATCCGGTCTTTCTCCTGTGCTGAAAAAACAGGGTATTGCGCTGGTCCGCGCCGGCAAAGCCCGTGTCTTTACCGACCCGCTTGCTTCTCCCGCCGGGTTTCCATTCAAGGTTGTGCAGATGCAAGGAACGCTCTCGGAAAATGATTTATATGCGGCGCGGAAGCGTGTTTGCGACTTGGGTTACCTGAGGCATCTCTACCGCAAACCGGATGGGACATTGGGTTATCGCTGTCCCGCTGAACCGGTGGAAGATTTTGTCCGCAAAGGCGGCGACATTAAAGAAACGGTAGGCCGCAAATGCATCTGTAACTGCCTGCCGGCCAACGTCGGCCTTGGCCAGGTCCGTCCGGGTAATAAACAGGAACTGGCCTTGGTGACCTCCGGCAACGATATTAAGCAGGTTGCCCGGTTCCTCAAGCCCGGACGTGATTCCTACACGGCCAAGGATGTCATTCAATACCTGCTGGCCGGGCTATCTTGATTTTCCCTCAAAGATCACTTAAGACTTTAAGAATGAAAAATCCAGGTCAAGCGCCTTTCCATTTTGCCAGGATTCAATTGCTTTCCAGGCTATCAGGTTCGCAAGCGCTCCCCTGGTAACATCCGTTTCAATCGGGCCTCCGGAAAGTATCTGTCTGCGGAAATAATCCTGCTGTTCATAATGTCCCTTGCTGACTGATGGAAACTGTCCGAAATAGTGTCCGGTTTTACGCTGTTTCTCCGTTACGCCATCCCGCCATTTCCACAGCATTTCAGCATATTTCCGGCCGTTCACTTTGCCTTTTTTACCATGCCAGGTGTATGGAAAAAGTTTTTCCCCTGAATCATCACCGCATCTGACGGCCCACATTTCCGCAAACATATCTCCGATAATGGTGCCGTAATTTGTATTTATATCTATCCGCTCTTTGGGATACCCCACCGTGCCGCAGTCTCCGGCCGTGATGGCGGCATAAGTGTTATCAGGATAGGTGAGAGTAATCATATTATCAACATTGCCCCCCCCCGTCATATAAATCTTTACGGGTGCACTTCTGGTCAGCCAGTTCAATAAATCAAAGATATGCGTTGTCTCGTGAATCACAGTTGATTCTTTTTTAACGTAGACGGCATGCTGATGTTCTTGCGGCCAGATATGTCCCTCCCCGACAATACGGTAATTAATAAGCGTATTGCCTTTTTTATGATGTTCATAGATCGGTCTTATTGCCTGCATCATTGGACTATACGGCCGGTTAAAGCCCACGATAAACGGCACTCCGGAATTTTTCATCAGCGAGATGGCCTTTAAGGTATCTTTGTAAGTATATGCAACCGGTTTCTCCACAAAAAGCGGTTTCTTATATTTGACAGCCAGCTCCATAATCGGCAGGCGAACATCAGGTTTTGTTGCGCACACAACCATTTCAATATCAGGTTCGGAAAAAATACGCTCCATATCTGTCGTAACAAATTTGGGATTATACATCCCTTTCAGTTTTTCAAGTTGTTCTTTCCTGAGATCGCAAAAACCCACGATCTTCAGTTTGGGATTTGAGGCGGCACAGGGAATATTTGAACCGCAACAATGTCCACCGCATCCGATAAAACCAACCCCCATCTGTCTTTTCATAATATATTCTCCCTTTTAACCCGGATATTTCATAAGCCAAGCGATTATCCGCTCATGAAATATATGGGTAAAAACATTAAGGGCCGTCCCCCTCCGCTAAAGCTTCGGCGGGACAGCCCTTAATTTCAATTCTTTCTAAGTCAACATTACCAGTTGGCGTTGACGACAACCATCACAGGCAAAGAGTTTTGCGTTGCGATGTTGAGAATACCAATCTGTAAACCTTCCAATTGATCGCAATAATTGATTACGCCGAACTGGAAGCCCTTGACCTTGGAAGCGACGTTGATCGCGGACCACTGCGCGCCTTCAAGTTCGCCGGCATAGTTGATACCGAGAAGGGTAGCAACGGCCTGGCCGCCTACAACTTTGCCACCGGCAATGTTGATACCAGCGCCTGCAATCCACTGACCGCCATCAACTTCGTTATTGGCGAAGTTAATACCGGCAAGATCATACTGAGCGCCGGCAACATTATCAAGACAAGTATTGAGACCGAGCAGCATCAATTGCGCTTCAGTCTTGCCGCCTGCCCAGTTGACACCAGCCGCGCCGAGTTGTATACCAGCAGCGGCGTCTCCGGCATAGTTAATGCCTGCCGCGAGAATCTGATTGTCAACCGATTCAAGGGCAATATTCAAGCCCGCAGCACAAAGCTGACCGGCGCTGACATTAGCCTGCCCGATATTGAGACCAAGCCCTGCAATCTGGACATCGCCATCGCTTCCGGCATAGTTCAAGCCTGCGGCAACGAGCTGGACGCCGCTTTGCTTTTCAGCTATCCAGTTAATACCCGCCACGGACAGCTGGTTATCGCCATCGCCGCCGACGTAGTTGATACCGAATATGTTGGCCTGGCCGCCATCCATCTTGTTCATGGTCACGTCAACACCGGCCGCAGTAATCTGCCAGCCCGTGTTTCCGCCGCCAACGTAGTTGACGCCGACAGGAGCGCATTGCACGCCGCTCATATCTTCACCGACACCGTTGATCAGACCCCATTGAACTGCGCTGGATTTGCCTTCAACTATATTAACGATACCTAATTCGAAGCCTTTCAGGCTGCCGGTGGCATGGTTAATGATACCGATATCCATACCGGTCACATCGGTGTTTTGCCCGTAAATGATGTTGATCCGCAGGCCGTTAATGGCACGGTCCGCATTTTGGATCTGCACGGGCGTCACCAGAGAGAGTTGGAATGCACCAGCATCCGACGACGTCGCCGCAGGCTTTGCAGGTGTTGTCTGGGCTCCAGCTGTGAGCGCCAAACTGACCAGAACGCAGCCTACTAAATGCAAACGGTTTACCTTCATCTTTCGTCCTCCTATTTGTTTATCACGCTAAGGGCGTGACTTACTACTACGGCCGCCCTTGCGGCCTTTGATTTGTTAAAAAGATACTATACGACTAAATAAATGCAAGAAAAAAAAATATATTTTTTCCCCCCCTTCCTTTAGGCCTGTTAATGTTGGTTGACTGTTCCGGTTGCTCCGGAAACCTTGTTTTTCAAAAAAAGTAATCTATAGGCGGGAAAATGCAAGAAAAAAAACAATTTATTTATTCTCTTTCTTAAAACTGGACAGATACCGGAGGAAATCATATTATTTCAGGTGAATAGGCTGTAGGCGTCCATCCTGCCCGCCTATGCCCGATCACCGGCCAGCCCGGGACGACTGGGTCGGCCAGGGGGAGCATTGGCCAGAGAGTACTATTTACTATGAAAGCGGATTAAATATGGGCGGAAGACGGATATTTATTGTTGAAGACGAGCGGATTGTGGCGTTGGATTTGCAGGATCGTCTTGCCCGTCTCGGGCATATGATTGTCGGGAATGTCGCTTCCGGAGATGAGGCGTTAAAGCAGATCGGGGAGGCAAAATCGGATCTTGTTCTGACGGATATCAAGCTTGGCGGCGCTATTGACGGGATTGGGCTCGCCGATGCGATTCACAGCCGGTATGGTGTGCCCGTCATTTTTTTAACCGCCTATTCGGACGATAAAACACTGGCCCGTGTTAAGGCAACCAACGCCTGCGGGTTTATCATCAAGCCGTTCACGGATGAAGAACTGCAGGCGACTATTGATATAAGTCTTCATGAACACGAGCTTGAAGCCAGGCTGAAACAGAGCGAGGAGCAATACCGCTGTCTGTTCGACGACGCTCCCGTCTGTTATCACGAAATTGACCTCATGGGGAAATTGACCCGCATCAATCGGACCGAACTGGAAATGCTCGGATATGCCGCTTCGGATATGATCGGACGGCCGGTATGGGAGTTTGGGCAGGATAAAGACCTGGCCCGCGAGGCGGTTCTAAAAAAAATGAAAACGGGAAAAATCAGTTCCCAGCCGTTTGAAAGAAATTACCTGCGGCGCGATGGCCGGACGATTCCTGTTTTGGTGAAGGATGATCCGATCCGCTCCGTCAATGGCGAATTACGGGGAATCCGGAGCACAATGCAAGATATATCCCTCTTGAAAGAGGAACAGGCAAAGCGCAAGCGCCTTGAAGCCAGTTTGCGGCAGGCTGAAAAACTTGAAAGCATCAGCTCAATGGCGGGCGGTTTGGCGCACGAGTTGAACAACCAGTTAATGGCCATTCAGGGTAATGCGGCTTTGGCGCTTATTAATCAGCCGCCCGAAGCGCAAGAAGCGCGCGATTATCTGCAAAGCGTCTTGGAGGCCTGTCAGCGTTCAACGGCCGTAATGAAACAACTGTTGATCTGCGCCGGTATGGTTAAAGGCGAATTTATGCCCGTTAGCCTTTCAAAAATTGTTTCCGATCTGCTTCCATCTCTGAAAAAAGCTGTTGATAATAATGCCGAACTGCGGACAAAACTGGCCGATAATCTGCCGCTGATCAACGGCGACACCGGTCAGTTGAAACAGCTGCTGACCATATTGGTCGCCAATGCCGGCGAAGCCGTCAAAGACAAAGGCGGTGTTATTCAAATTGAAACCGGGCTGGATGAAATGACCGGAAATCAGGACGGTGATTATGAGATCATTCTGCGTAACAAGCCGTTTACGCACGGGCAACGCTGTTATTTGAGAATTATTGACAACGGTCAGGGCATGAACGAGGAAACACGCACCAGGTTGTTTGATCCTTTTTTCACGACCAAGGGCGTCGGCCGCGGCTTGGGGTTATCCGCGGCCCTGGGAATAGTAAAAAATCATGAGGGCGATATCCTTATGAAAAGCATGCCGGGATCGGGGACAACGGTACGGATTGTCTTTGCCTGTAGCGCCGCTGAACAAAAAACAAATTGATTTTAAATTTGTTATTGGTTATAAAACAACAACGGTTGATATGAAAAACACTTCATTATCTTGGTGCGTGAAATTATCAGGAACGGTTTTGATTATCGGTGCCGCCTTTTTGTCGTCTTGTTCCCGGCAGGTGGCAAGCCTTGACGACAGTGATTTTCGCGATCCGCTCATTCGCAAGGCGCAGTCAAAAGTACGCCAGGGTGACAAGGATGGGGCCGTTGAATGCCTTAACAGGGCGCTTGAAAGAAGACCGGACCTGGCGCAGGCTCATCTCTCGCTGGCTTTGCTTTACGATGATTACAAAAAAGATTATGTGCGGGCGATTTACCATTACGAGCGTTATCTTGAGCTTCGCCCCACAACGCAAAAGCGCGGCCTGATTGAGGATTTAATCCGGAAAGCAAAAGTGTCCTTTGCCGCTTCGCTCTCCGAGCAGTTCCCCGAAACCGGCAAAAAAATGCAGGCGCTTGAAGAGGAAAACAGCCGTTTGAAGGCAAACCTGCGCGAAGTGCGGGAAAATCTTGCAAAACGGGTCGGAGGCGGGAAACCGCGCGAAGCGCCGCATGACAAGGATACGCCAAAGCTTGCCCGCCAGGGAGAACCTATCTCCCCGGCTCAAAACGAGGCGGTGGTTTCGGAGCAACAGGTGCAGACAAATGCGCCGGCTTCAACGGTTTATTGTGTGCAGGCGGGCGATACGCTCTCTTTAATCTCGGCGAAGATGTATCATGATCCGAGAAAATGGAAAGCAATCCTTGACGCGAACAGCACGAATCTGGTATCACCGGGCAGGCTGAAAGCCGGGCAGATTTTAATAATTCCGAAATGACAGATCATTTGTTAATGTAACGAAAAACAGGAGGAAATATGGGAAACACTGATTTTATTGATGACGATTTAATTCAGCGGCGGGATAAGGTAAAGGAAGTCAGAATGGGACCGGGGCGCGATGTTTCGCCGGTTTCTGAAATGCCGAAATCGGAGTCGGTGGCGGTGGAGGAACTGAACCTGACTCCCTTGGCGAAAAGGAAAGAAGAAATCAACAGCCAAATGGCGACGAAACTGGATGAGCTGGAACGGTTGCGTTCCCGCCAGGATGCTCTTGAAAAAGAAAAAAGCGCCCTTGAAAATCTCCGCAATAATCAGGAGAAATACGAAGCCGGCAAGAGGGAGATGCTTGAACATCTGGAGAAAAGTCTTATCTCAATGGAGCGAGAGGATGTTGTTCTGAATCAAAGGATGGCGGTTCTGACCGATACTGCAAAAACTTTCAAGGGAATGCTCAAGGAACTGCGTGAATTCAGCGAAGAACAATGGCCGGCCGATAGCGCCGGATTAAGAGATGAACTGAACAGAACCTTGACCATTATTGATAATATCCGCAAAGAATATAATCGGTCTTGTGCCCGCCTGGAAGCGGCCAGGGAAACAAAGAGCCAGGAAGCATTGGCCAATCAACTGCTTATGGATGAATCGGATGCGTTGGCAAGGCGCCAGCGCAGTTTCGGCGACTGGCTGAAGATTGGATTCGCGGCCGGCATGCCTTTGATTATAATGCTTGCCGTACTGATCGTGGTGTTGCTGATGAAACAGGTCGGCTTCTAAGGAATATGATATTCGCCCGTAAAAAAGAATCCGCCATTGACCGCCGTCTGCAGGAATTGCAGAAGGAAATGGGCAAGGTCGGCGCTGATATGAAGTCTTTGTCGCGCTATGCAAAGGCAAAGGCCAACGGCTCTGTTCTTGCTCCGGTGCCCGGTAATGCCCGGTTGGCCGCTCCGGAAACCGAAAGAGCTCTCGCCGCGCCGTCCCCCGTAAATTCTGACCAGGGCATTCACCCGCGGTCCTCAGTTCCTGATGACTTGCTATCCCCGGAGCAGAATAGCGAAAAAGAAAACCCGCTTTTTCCGGATGACGTGGCCAAGGGCGGAAGCGGTGATATGCCTCTTTTTGAACCGCGCAGCCCGCTTTCAACAACCGGCCGGGAAAAATTCGCAAATTATTTCATGGCGGGTCATTTTACCAATCTGCGCCCGTTACGGCAGGAAAAACGGATTGTCAGGAACAAGGCAATCGTTATGAGCGTGCTGGTTGTGATCGCGCTGGCCTGGCTGTTCATTTACCTTTATAAACAATAACCAAACTGAAAATGCCGGTGCAAGCCGCGTAAAATTTACCCGGTGATTAAAGCGCGCCGGCGAAGGAGAAATAATCATGAAAACCGGATTGCTGTTAAGTTTTATCGCTTTTTCTTTGTCGGCCATGGCGGAAACATTGCCGCCTTTAAAGATTGCCCTGCTGGATTTTGAGAACCAGGCAAACGTTTCCTCGGACGCGAACCTGGTGGGCGGCATAGCTCCGCAGACGGTTGCCAACAAGGGCGCTTTCACGCTGATGGGACTCCTGGCGAACGATCCGGGTTTTGTCCTCATTGACCGCCGTGATTTTATCAACCAGATGAAGAACATTCAACTGAAGGACGGCGAAAAAACGACGACGTTGAAACCGTCTTTTTTGCGCGCGGCCCAGGCGCTTAACGCCGATGCCGTGTTAAAAGGGTGCCTGTTGAGTTATTCTCCTGGAAAACAGATCGTCAACCAGGGGGGAATTAAAACGGAGTTCACGACGCTGACTTTGCGCGTAACTCTGCAAGCGCTGGATACGCGCGATGGCGCTGTCATCGCCAGTTCCGAGGGAGCGGCCACTCAAAATTACCGCCAGTCGGATGTTCAGCAAACGGTGGTGGGCGAGGATCAATTGCTGGATCTCCTGCAGAATGCAATGAAGAAAGCTGTTCCAGCGCTGAATCAATCGTTGCAGGCGAGGCTCACCCGGGAAAGAAACCGGCCAATGATCAAGCTTTCGGTCAAGACCAGTGCTGATCCGGCTCTGGTGGAGATTGATGGCATACTGATCGGCACAACGCCCCTGAACAATTTCCAGGTCTATGCCGGCGACCATGTCCTCACGGTTGGCAAGGCCGGTTACCAGGATGTAACGAAAGAAATGCTTTTCAAAGCCGATGCCAATATTGAGGTCCCCATATTCCGCACGAAGCTCAGTGCCGAGGAAGTTAAACAGGTTCTTGACAAGGCAAGGATCAATGTTGTAACCGGGACCATTGAGCCGGCCGTCATTATCGGCACGGTTGATGCTGAGACCGTGAAATAAATTGGAGGCCGTACCTTACGGCTCCAGATCGCGGCAGAATGAGATGAAAATATTTCCGCGGCGGGCAATCGGTGCTTCAATTATTTTTGATTTTAGCGCAACCCCGTTTGATGTTTTAAACACCACTTTGTAGCTTTTAAGGTTGGGAGGGCAGGGGACGCGCGCAACTTCCAGCCAGAGCGGCAAAGTTTCCCAACAGCGCGTGTCCGGCTGTTCAAGGGAAAATAGAATGAGCCGTGTTATGCTGCCGAGCGCCTGGTTTTGTGACTCAACGGATTCGGATATAATTTCCTTAACAACCACGCGGGTTACATCTTTTGCGGCCTGCAGGACCGCGAGGCGTTTTTTGCTGTTAACCATAAGCTCGGCCGTGTTGGCAAATGGATAACATCGCCCGAGATATTTGTCTTCAGAGTAAATCTCGGCAAACGGTGCCATATCAAACTCGTATTCCGACTGGCACCACTTCGGCATCTTGCCGATGCCGATAAAACAAACCAGTTCGCATGGTTCCTGCCCGGACGTTATGACGGGGAGAGTATTTGTTTGTGCGCCCGCCGAAATATTTGATGAGACAGAGGAAATTTTTCCGGAGTCGGGATCAATAGACATATTGTCCATTATTTTGGCGGCGGTCCGGTATTGAATTGCGGCATTACCCTTGTCATTTATCATTTCCAGGCAGAATCCGGCCATGTAACGGCTGTAGGGAATATCCGGAAAACCATTCGGATTTTCAAGATGGGAAATAATGTTGCGCGCGCAAATGGCGGCATAGTCCCAGTTGTATTGGCCTAAATAATTTTTTGCCAAAAAGGTGTAAATGAGCGTGCGCTCAAAAGGCATGCCCCGGTAGGTCAGAACGCTGTCATTAACCAGTAAACTGGCGGTTTCTTTGGAAAAACTGTATTTGGCCAGCCGCTCGTTGATTTCGGTCGCTTCCCGCCAATCCTTATTGCTGTCGTCGTAAAGGTGCAGGGTTTGCCGGATCATTCCCCGTTCGCTTAAGAGAAGGACTTCGTCCTTATCGCCCGAAGGAATGTCCTTCAGGTTTTCATTGGCCTGGACAAACCGGCCGGCGTAAAAATTGGCGCGCGCCTTTTCAATGGACACGCTGGAACAGCCGGCAGTTAAGACCGCCGCCAACGCAAATACGGCAAGACAGCGGAGAGATGGCATGGTTTTAATTATGCGCTTCACGTGACTGTCATTCCCGACTTGATGCTACTCTGCGAAGTAAGCCTTCGCTACGAAGCACGAGTCGGGAATCCAGGATTAAATTAAAGCAAAATCTTTACTGGATTCCCGCTTCCGCGGGAATGACAGAAGGGGATTCCTGAATTCTTCCTATTGATTTCTGGGTTACTGACTTCTGTCTTTGTGCCTATCCGCGTAATTACCATCCAATCAGAGGCATTCTCTTTTCGCGGGCGAATTCTTTCTGGGTTGACCAGGCGACAATGCCGGTTTCAAGGTCGGTGATGTCAATTGTAAGTTGATAATACATCAGTTCTGTTTTTGAAACCCGGACCTGGGCGCCTGTTTGTTTCTGCATTTCCACCAAGGCTCCGGTGAGCATGTAGCGCGCGCCGAGCTGTTTGCCGATGGCAGTGCGGGTGTCATCCGTGGCCGACTGGGCCTGGAAGCCCTGTTCCTTCATCAGTTCCTGCCGCCGGGACTCGTTGACGAATTGAACCCTGCCGGTCTTGATCAGCGTGGTCTTGATGCGGTCGGTCAGGGCCTGGGTGTCAACGAACGTCTCGGTCCGCGGCTGAACACCGTAAATAATCATGATTGGAGCGCCTTGCTGGTTAGTCATGCAGGAACTGTTGGCGATTTCAGTTGATATTTCATCGCTAAGCCGCCTCAAATCCTGCGGACCGTAACGGGCATCCATTTCCGGCATTTTGTTTACGTCGGTGTCCGAGACCTTGACCCGGAACATGGCGCAGCCGCCCAGGATTAAAACCGAAGAGAGAATAATACCCAGCCGGATGAGATTAAGCTTTGATTTCATTTGTCATTCCCTTTGTTAAGAAAAACATGAGAAAATAATGCATATTTAAATTCATAATAGTCGGATTATTGTACTTGTCAATGCCGATTATCGGATTCGCATTAACCCGGGAAGGCTTTCCGGCGGACATAAAAAGTTGCTCCCGGGCGCGCGGCACCGTGTTCTCTGATTAAATCATTATAAAATTAATTTTTATATTGACAAAATTATAAAAAGGAGTAAAACTTTTTTCCAAGAAAGGATAATTATGATCAAAGTCATCGGCAAGGTGTTTGACATCATGGAAATGCTGGCGGAACATCCGGCGCAACCCCGCGGGCTGGGCGAGATTGCCGCGCGATTTAAATCGCACCCCGCCACCAGCGCCAATATTCTGAAAGAACTGATCGCGCGGAATTACGTTGAGCAGGTTGCCCCGAAAAAGGGTTATTTGCTCGGCCCGGCGGCCTACCGCCTGGTGAGTCACGGGGCTTACCGCCAGGACATGGTGTCGGCGGCCAAACCGTTTATGGCCGAATTGGCGCAGAGCGTCAATGAAAACGTGTTGTTGACGGTTCTCCGGAACGGGCAACGGTTTGTATTGTGCGAGATAAACGGTTGCCAGACCGTCCAAATCAACAGCGATCTTTTGTTTCAAAACCGGACGTATGCCACGGCGACCGGCCGGATATTGCTGGCCGGACTTGATAAATCCGGATTAAAGGCAATTGTCCAACGGATCGGTCTGCCGGGTCCGGCCTGGCCGGATATAAAATCACTGGGTAACTTGGAACAGGCGCTCGCGCGCATCCGTGCGCGCGGCTGGCTTTGCGTTGATCTGCCGGATGACGCCGTCGGCCTTGCGTTTCCGATATACCAGGCGGCCGGTGAAATTGTCGCGGCGCTTGGGCTTCATCTGCCCGCTTACCGGTTTAAAAGCCGGCATAAACGCGAGATAATAAGTGGCCTGAAACAAACGGCCGGAAAAATAAACCTGGCATTGGAAAAGATATGATCTGCACTGTTGTAAAATCAAAAAACGGAAGGAGTGCGTTAGTCATGAAAAGCGCGTTGATGGATGAGATTAAAAAAACCGCCCTTGAGGCCGGGGCCGTCATGGTGGGATTCGCGCCGTCCGCGCGTTTTAAAAATGCGCCTAAGGTTTATCATCCGGAATCTTTTGTTCCCGGCGCAAAAACTGTCATTGTGGTCGGGGTGCATTATCCCGACGCCTGTGTTGAAAACTGCGGCAAGGATGATCTCCAGGAAATGGGAACTTACGGCGTTGTCCAGGTTGACATGAACGTGCTCCTGGACATGCTTTCTTTCCGGATCGCCCGGTTGTTGGACTGCCGCGGATTTCCCGCCGTCTCTTTCAGCACGTCGCATATCTGGAAATATCGTCCGTTTGGGGAAATTAATAAATGTTTCACCCCTGATTTTTGCCACCGCCATGCCGCGGTGGCCGCCGGGTTGGGCGAGTTTGGCTGGAACGGGTTGGTCCTAACAAAGGACTTCGGGCCGCGCGTGCGTTTTAACAGCGTGATTACAACGGCGGAATTTGCGGAAACCCCGATGTATGAAGGGCCCGTTCTCTGCGACAAGTGCATGAAATGCGTGAAATACTGCCGGATGGACACGTTCCGGAAGGAAGTTAACGGCATGGATTGCATCAAAATCGCCGATCGCGAATATAAATTCCCGAATACCAACAAATGGCGCTGCGCCTGGGCGGAGCATTTTGCGATCGGATTGAACGTGAAGATTCCGGATAAAATTGATGAAAAATCAGTCTTGGAGGCAAAACGAATTCACGGTGTGTACGGCGGGGAAATCGGGAATTGTCTGCGCCAATGTCTTCCGCCCCATCTGCGAAAAAATACTTCCGAACAAACCAATGTGTCTTCCCGGCTGAAGAGCAGTCGCCCGGAGGAACCAGCGAAGATTATCCATGAGTTGGAACAAAAAATACTGCCTGATGTTCAATATATTGCCGCTATTCCCGTCGGGAATTTATCAAGGGATTTGGCGGTCAGGGAATGGCCGCCGGCGCAATCGGTGATTCTGGCGGGGATTTCTCTTCCCAAAGACCTGCCGGACGGCGAAGTCCTGAATCATGTCGGTGGCATTCCGCGCAGCATGGAAGAGTCGCTTGCCTTCGCAAAGGAAGAAACGCGAAGGATATTGGGGATCGTCGGACTCCGGGTAGCCATGATCGCGGAAAGTCACGGTTATGACGCCATGCCGCGCATTGACGTTCCGCATGAGCGGATCGCCACGCTATGCGGATTCGGCGGATTCACAGGCGATGGACGGGTTTTCAAAACCCCCGAGTTTGGCGCCAACCAGATGTTTATCGCCATAGCCACCAATGCGCCATTGCCCTTCTGGACAAGAAAAAACGTGGCCGGCGCGCAAAAATCCCTGACCCGGGCGGACTTGAAACTATTTGCCGGGGAGCGCGGCGCTGAGTTCTTTGGCGTTGCACCATTGGAACGTTTGCGGGATTTTGCCGCGGTAAAGGCATTGCAACAGTTCTATCCGAACGCAAAAAACGTCATCGTGATCGGACTGCATTATCCGGACGCTTATCTCAAGGAGTGCCAAGGCGCGCCGACCGGCGCTTTGGGACCATATTCCTTCAGCCAGTACCAAACCCACCGTGAACTGGGATTCATTGCGATTGACATGTCCAAACGGCTGGCCGCCGCGGGCCGGCTGGGAATTCCCATCCTGGATCTGTGCGAAACGGAATCCAAGACGCTGAATGTTCGCGGCACTCCGCCGCCGGAAACCAGGCTGGATCGGGGAATGATCGGCCTGTTGCCTTTTGCCTTTATACCGGATCACCGCAATAATCGTTTTGCGGCCGTTGCCGCCGGCCTTGGAACCATCGGGTTTAATGGTTCCGTTCTCACGCCCCGCCACGGTCCGCGCCAAAGATTTATCTGCGTAGTTACCGACTTGGATCTGAAAGCCGATCCCGTCAGTGACTACGATCCCGGGTGTGATTCATGCCGAAAATGTATTTCGGTTTGCCCGACCCGGGCGATTGATGAAAAGGCAAGGCAAAAGGTCCTGATTGCCGGCAAAAGCATTGATTTTCCGCAAATCAAAACGCTTCAATGTGATTGGGCCAAACGCTACGGTCTTTCCGGCGCCGAGGGGCCACGGGCAATGGGCTCAACGACTGATATCCCGGTGCCGGGAAAAATTACTCTGGAGGCCATCACGAACGCGATGGAACAACGCGATCCGCTTCAGGATCATTTTAATGCCATCATGGAACCTTGCGTCAAGGTTTGTCCCGCGCCGATTCGCAAACATAAGACATAAGGTAAATCAAATGAAATCATGCAAGGAAGATGTCGTCTATCAATTTCCGGAAGCAGAAGACAATCTGATCGCGCGCACAGCTGTTTTGGCCGAATTTATCGGGGAATTTAGTCCGGTCGCATTGCCAGCCAAGGTTGTCGGGCAGACCAAGGCGTTGATCATAGACACAATCGCCGCGGCCTTTGCCGGCGTGGAAACAAAATGCGCGCAGATAACAGGGCAGGTTGCCGAAACGTTGGGTGGTCAGGCGCAGGCCAGCATTATCGGTTGCCGTAAAAAAACAGCTTTTCCCCTGGCCGGCATGGTTAACGCCAAGCTGGCCAACGCGCTGGATCTTGATGATTGTTATATGAACGTGGCGCATTTCGCGCCGCAAACGGTTTTTGCCGCCTTGGCTTGCGGTGAACACAACAAAATATCCGGGAAACGCCTGCTGGCCGCCGTTGCGTTGGGTTATGACGTAGCGGCGCGCATCTGTCTTTCGTTCAACTTCTGGCGGATCCGGCGCGGTTTGATCAGTACCCTGGGCAGCCGGCAGGTCTATGCCGCCAATATTTTTGCGGCAGCGGCCGCCGCCGCTTATGCCTTGCGTTTGAATAGTCAAAAGACATTGAACGCTTTCGGTCTTGCCGGACATTATGCGCCCTGCCTGACAAGATCCATTATGACGATTGCGCCTTATGATGAAATGAACAAGTATTGTGATGCCGGTTGGTCCACGTTTTCCGGCATTATGGCCGGTCTTTTTGCGGCCAAGGGATATTTGTCCACGCATTATGCCTTGGATGGGCGTGATGGATATGCGGCGGTGATGGGCATTGAACATTGCACGCCCGAAAGACTGACGGAATCGCTCGGGAAAAAATGGCATGTTCTTGACGCGGCATTCAAGACTCATCCCTGTTGTAAATACGTGCATTTGCCGTTACAGCTTTTTTCCGAGATGATCAATGAGTACAAGCTTGGCGCCGGGGACATAGATAAAGTTCAGGTTTATGTCCGTTCCAGCCATGCGGTGGGTTTCGGCCGGCAAACGCTTCCCAAAAAATCCGGCATGCCTTTCACGCATAATATTCCTTATAACTTTGCGCAGATGATTTTCCGGCGCAAGCCGAACGCTCAATGGCATGACGAAAAGTATTTGACCGATAAGAACGTCTCGGCATTCATGCGCAAGGTTTTTGTGGTGCCCTACGGTGATGCTCTTACGACCGGCGTGGAAGACGTCCGGCAATACGGTTTTCCGCGCGAAATTCCGGCGCGCGTGGAAATAAAAACGCGCAATCTGACGCTAACCCGCGAAGCCAAACGATCCAAAGGCGATCCCTGGTGGCCGGAGACGCGGTTTACAAAAAATGATTTGTGGAACAAAATGCAAACCGGCTGTGAAGGAAAAATCACGCGACCGGCGCAAAAACAGCTTTTTGACGCATTATGGTGTTTGGGAAAAATATCCGATGTATCCATTTTGGGGAAATTGTTAAGATATTGATTTAGTCCCCAGGCGACCACTTATCCCGATCATGGAGCACAGCGGGATGACACGGCAAAAGGGTAGGCAGTGGCGTCCACTTGTCCGCCATAGTCTTTCAAATCTGCGAGCCTGCCGAAGCGCCGTTTCCGGGCAAAGGCGGATATCGCCAAAGTCAATTTTGTTGAACCACTACTTTCCGGTTACCCCGGGAATAGTCCGGCCATTCTGGCCGATGTTGCAGCCATGCGCAATCAACGTTTTCTGAAGTTCAATCCGGTCCACCTGCCGCGGGGAAATATTGTGTTTCAGCGAGAGTCCTGCCGCAGTGCCCGCGGCTTCGCCCATGTTCAGGCAACACATGACCAACCGGCATCCGGCTTGTGCCTCAAACTCAGCCGAAAGACACCGCCCGGCAACAAGCAGATTATCCACCTTGAGCGGGACGAGACTGCGGTAGGGGATGTCATAGGATGGCGCTCCCGGGTCAAGGACGGCTTCTTTACCGGTTCGTCCCTGGGCATCGCACAGCGCATCCCGGCCGCCGGGAGGGAATGTGCTGGAACCAAATCCAGTCATGCTTACAACGGGATAGCAGGTTTTTCCGTTGATTTCTGCCTTAATCCACTTCTGATTTCCCTGACCGTCGGGATTATGAACATCAATCCCGTGGGTGCTCATTGTAATCACATCGTCAAAGCGGGCATGGGTCACTATGTCCCACCCTTTCACAACATACTCGCCCGTTACGCGCCGCGACTCACGCACCCCGAGCAATGGCGCCGTATCAATCATCCAGCACTGTTCAAAGCCGGGAACATTTGACTTGATAAATTGCCAGAGCAGATTGGCCTGTTCACGGCCTTCAAGATACATGCGCGTAAGGTCTTTGTTATCCAGAGGCTTGCAATTACGTGAATGCGCAAAACAGATACTGATTTCATCCATACGGCTGTGTTCAGGCCGCCCGGGCACGTGTGTTATCCAGTTTTTATGGTTTTCAATTTCGGCGACCTGTTTCCAGTCTTGAGACGCTTTTTCCTCAATCAAACGAATCCACGCGAAATCCGTGGCCTTAAGACTTGAATTCATGTAAGCATCCCAATCAACGCCTCCCAAGCGGAACTCCAGCGAACAGGCCTGGTTTTTGCCGTCAGATAACCGGCCCTGCATGCATTCACATCCCGCAAAAAACGCGGCATCCGCGTCGCCTGAACAGTCAATGACCCGTTTCCCGAGGAGCGCCTTGCGGCCTCCCTTGCTTTCCACCACGACCCCACAGATCGCGTTGTTCCGGACAATGGAGTCCACGACATGCGTAACCAGCAGCAGGTCGCATCCGGCCTGCTTCACCATGCGGTCCAGCAGCAACTTGTGCTTTTCCGGGTCGGAGTTGCGGTGCCAGAGTCCGTTTATGGCCTCAAGTTTATCAAACATTTCCTGGCCGATGCCGCAAACAAAATCAAGCGGGATGTTCACCAGGCCGAGCGTGGCGAGCCCCCCCAGGGCTGATTCGCGTTCCAGAATAATCGTTTTGCATCCTGACCGCGCCGCGGCGATGCCGGCCCCGATCCCGGCCATGCCGCCGCCGACGACGATAACATCATAACTGCCGTCCACCGGCAAAGTCCGTTTTGGTTCAACAACTCCATCATTCACTATTTCATGCGTGTTTTTCATTTTTATCTCCTTGTTTTTTTATTGTCTGTTATTCTGATGCGATTTTTTTGCCGGCATCCTCTTCCGGAGATATGATTTGCTCAATTGCCTCGGAAGCACAATTCTTATAGCATCGGCCGCAGCCGGTGCATTTTTTCTGGTCAATAACGGCGCCGTTCACGGTCATGCTAATAGCCTTGACCGGGCACTCGTAGATGCATGTACCGCAAAACGTACATCCCCTGGTAATAGAATATTTTGCTTTCATCCGAATTCCTTTCGTTTTATTTTAAATGTTTGTAGAACAAACGCTCTTTTCGGCAACCCACGTTCATGGCTTATAATTAGCGCCTTTTTCATCGTCGCCCTTGATAAAAATGTATTTGGTCGCTGGTTTGTATCACCCGGAGCGCAAGGGCGTTGCTCATTTGTTCGCTGGTTGTTTTTAAGGCGCGGATGATCTTTTCGCGTTTCGTCCCTTGGAAACGATACGCCGGCACTCCCACGCCAAGCGCCGCCCAGACTTTCTTATCCGGCCCGAAAACCGGCGCGGCCACGGCTTCCGCCTGGCCGTCATCGGCGCGCCAGAACGCCAACCCCCGCATTCTGATCTCCGCCAGTTTTTTGTTCAACGCCTCGCAATGTTGGATGCCGTCCCAACTGCGTCCGGGGATCCCGTTCGTTTTCAACACCAAACGCAGGTTCTCCCGGTCCAGGTACGCCAGCAACAGGCGCCCGGTGGCGGTATGGTACGGCGCAGCGCGAAATTCCAAGCCCGTTGCAACGGTAATGCTTTGGTTTATGGAGGCCCGCGCAATGAGATAGCGGTTGCCCTCATGAATAATGCTCACCGAGGCCGATTCATGCAATTCCTCGGCCAGCGAGCGGGCATATTCTGCGGCAACTTCATGGAGGATGGTTTGCCGGCGCCGGGACTCGGCCAGCTCAATAATCCTTGGGCCGATGGAATAGCATTTTGCCGTATCCTTCGCGATATAACCGAGTTCATTCATTGTTTTCAGGATATGCGAAAGAGTTGCCTTGTGAATTTTCAACTTATGGCTGATTTCAACAAGGGTTGCCTTGTCTTTTTTTTCAGCCACGGCCTGAAGGACGGCATCAACTTTCTGGAGCACTTTAATCATGCAAATCTATTTCTTATTGTGAAACTGGTTTCATAATTACATACAAAGCATATATTGTCAATAAAAAAATAGGAAAAAATAACTGCACTATCCCTTCGGAGAATTATGATCGTGTCTTTGAGCGGTTTTCCCAGGTGGAAAAATATTTTACCGGGCAGGTGGAGGGCTTGGGTTTGCCACTGGCCAAAAAAATTGTTGAGGATGTTGGGGGGAAGATCCGGGTAGAATCGGAAGGTACGGGAAAAGGAACAAAGCTCTGCTTTACTTTGCCGGTCAACCGGATGATATTGCCCGCGCACAAAATATCTTTCCGGAAACATTTGATCTCAATCGGCGGTCTTTTTCAGCGCCGACGCCAGCATGACCAACCCCCATCCGTTAAAAATCATGTTCACGCCGACAAAGATACCAATGATATTCAGCCCCGATGTTGGCCATCCGCTCCAGATTAGCATTCCAAGTAAAAACGTGACAAAGCCGCTGATCAATTGCCAACCCCAATGCGGGAACCTGGCAAAAAGCGTTGTAACGATGCGAAACGCCCCCTCTACCAGAAAAAACATTGCCATAATCAAGGTAATGGAAACTCCTGCGGATGCCGGATTAACTGTCATAAGCAGCCCGGTGATTGCATATAGAATGCCGACAAGCAGATGAATAAAGAATCCACTCCACCGGTGTGCTGAAAAAGCATGCGCAATCTGAACCACGCCGCCCAACAATAATAAGCATCCCAGGAAGAACACCGACAATATCGTGGTTAGGGCTGAAGCGCCGATGGCAATAAAGCCAAGAACAACTAATCCTGTTCCAAGGGCGAATAGCCATCCCCGGTTGCGTTGAAGTTCCGCCAGACCGGCCAGCCGCCAGCTAACCGGGTTATTATTCATTATGTCTGTCATGATTACTGCTCTCCTTTTATTTTTTTACCCGAACAAGACTATTCAATATTTAATAAAAAACAACATAATCCACCGATGAGAACATAACAATCCATTCATGGCATGTTTCGTTCTTCACCACCGCCGCATTCAATGCCACCGAACCAGATGGCACATGTCCACGACCAGAAAGATAGATGAAAGCGCCATCAGAGTCAATCCGGCCCACGGCCCATTCAATATATTCTTGACTTTAAAAAGGCCTTTCAAATAATAACGAAGTGATTTAATTAAGCGGAAATACGCTGACATGGCGCAAAGTTACAACTCATGATAATAAAGGAGGGTGCGGTTATCATTCATTGGTTTATTAACACGCTTCGCGATCATCCCGAAATCACTGTCTTCTTTACCCTGGCCTTCGGCTTTTTCATCGGAAAAATTAAACTCGGCAAGTTCAGCCTGGGCTCGGTGACCGGCGTTCTGCTCGTCGGGGTGTTGGTGGGGCAGTTGCACATCACGATCTCGCCCAATGTGAAGGCCATCTTCTTCCTGATGTTCCTCTTTGCCGTCGGGTACGGGGTTGGACCGCAGTTTTTTCGGGGGCTCAAGAGTGGCGGCCTTGCGCAGGTGCTGTTCTCGGTCATTGTATGTATCGCGTGTCTGTTGACCTCTTATGCGGCCGCCAGGATTTGCGGGTTTGACGTGGGGTTCGGTGCGGGACTCCTCTCCGGCGCCTGCACGATCTCGGCCGTCTTGGGTGTGGCAACGGATTCCATCAACCAATTAGCCAACGTGGCAGCGGATCAAAAGAAACTGTTTATAGATCATATGCCGGTAGCCTATGCGGTGACCTACCTGTTCGGTACAGCTGGATCGGCGTGGTTCCTCTCATCCATCGGCCCAAAACTGCTGCGCGTCAATCTTGCCGATGAATGCAAGAAGCTTGAAGCCCAGATGGGCGCGACGGAAGCCGAGCCGGGCGTGGTGTCGGCCTACCAAAAGTTCGTGGTCCGCGCCTATCGCGTAGCCACAGGCAGCTTTTGCGCGGATAAAACCGTGGGCGAGGTCGAGAAGCATTTCCTGCCTCTGCGGGTCTGTATTGAGCGCATCCGCCAGGGCGAAAAAATTTTCGAGCCCGCCGTTGAGCAGGTCATTCACGCGGGGGATGTGGTGGCCGTGGCTGCGCGCCGCGACGTGGAACTGCGGGAAGGACCAAATTTCGGGATCGAAGTGGACGACTCCGCAGTGCTCGACTTTCCGGCGGAGTTCCTTGACGTGGTGATTACCAACCGGAAGCTTGACGGCAAGACCCTCCAGGAACTGGCCGGAATGGAAACCGAGCGGACTTCGCGCGGTATTTTTTTGCGTAAATTAACGCGAACCGGAGTGGAACTGCCCATCACACCCAGCACACAGGTAAATGCGGGCGACGTGGTCCAAATCGGCGGCGCCAAACGCGATGTTGAACGTGTGATTCCGATGCTGGGCTATGCCGACCGTCCGACCAATATGACCGACATGGTATTCGTGGGCCTGGGCATCGGCGTGGGCGCCGTGATCGGCGCCATCACCTTCACGCTTGGCTCTGTTCCGCTCACCCTCAGCACGAGCGGCGGCACGCTGATTGCCGGATTGGTTTGCGGGTGGTTGCGATCTGTTCACCCGGTTTTCGGGCGCATCCCGGCCCCGGCGCTGTGGGTCTTCAACAACGTGGGACTGTGTGCTTTTATAGCGGTGGTTGGCATCACCGCAGGGCCTGGGTTCGTCGAGGGATTGAAACAGCAGGGGCTGGCATTGTTTCTCGCCGGGATGGCGGTGACCCTGATCCCGTTCATTGTCGGCCTGCTGGTCGGCAAGTATATCTTCAAAATGCATCCCGGAATTCTGTTGGGGGCCTGTGCCGGCGCGCGCACGACCACCGCCGCGCTGGGCGCCATTCAGGAGGAAGCCCGGAGCAAGGTACCGGCGCTTGGCTACACTGTGACCTATGCCGTGGGTAACACCCTGCTCACGATCTGGGGCGTTATCATTGTCATGCTTTTGCACTGAGAAGCGAAAAAAAATAGAACAAGGAGAAAAATACATGGTCCCAACGAAACCAATTCACGTCTCGCGCGCCCAGGAGAAAGCGCTGGAAATCCTCAGTCCTTTTGAATTGAAGAATAACCTGATCCAGCTTGCCGAGGCAAGCACGCGCGCCGGCGTTGCCCAGATGCTCAATGCCGGACGCGGCAACCCGAACTGGGTCTGCACCACGCCGCGCGAAGCGTTTTTTACCCTTGGCCGATTCGGTATTGAAGAATCAAAACGCACCATCAATGTGCCCGATACCGGCGGCATGCCGCAAAAGCCGGGGATCGCCAAGCGTTTCACGGAATTTCTTGACCGGAATCCGGACGCTCCGGGGGTTAAATTGCTTCGCACGAGCCTGGACTACGGCGTGAAAAAACTGGGGTTTGACGCCGATACATTCGTCCACGAACTGACCGACAGCATCATCGGCGACCATTATCCCACTCCCGACCGCATGCTCAGCTGCGCGGAGCGCATCGTGCAGGCCTATCTTGCACAGGAAATGTGCGCGGGCCGGCCACCGAAGGGTAATTATGACCTGTTCGCCGTCGAGGGCGGCACGGCGGCCATGTGTTACATCTTTGACTCGTTAATGGTGAATCGTCTGCTGCATCGCGGCGACACCATTGCGCTCGGCGTGCCGACGTTCACTCCCTATATAGAAATTCCCGAACTCGATCGCTTTTCGTTCCGGGTCGTCGAAATCAGCGCCAATAAAGAGCTGCGTGCCGACGGCACCCATACCTGGCAGTATGCAGATAGCGAAATCGACAAGCTGGCCGACCGGCGGATCAAGGCCTTCTTTCTCGTGAACCCGAGCAACCCGCCCTCTTACGCGATGCGGGCCAACTCCCTGAAACGGCTCGTCAAGCTTGTGAAGACGAAGCGCCCCGACTTGATTATCATCACTGATGACGTGTACGGCACCTTCGTGCCCGGGTTCCGTTCGCTGATGGCCGAGCTGCCGCATAATACGTTCGGCGTATACTCGTATTCGAAACACTTCGGCTGTACGGGCTGGCGTCTCGGTGTGGTCGCCATCCACGAGGAAAATATTTTCGACCGGATGCTTGCGAAGCTTCCGGCGAAAGACCGTGCCGCGCTGAACAAACGCTACGACACCCTGACCCTGGCGCCGGGAAAGATGAAATTTATCGACCGCATGGTGGCCGACAGTCGCTCGGTAGCGCTCAACCATACGGCCGGTCTGTCGCTTCCGCAGCAGGTGCAGATGGCGCTGTTCTCCCTGTTCGCTTTGACGGACGTGGAGAACAGCTATAAAACCATTTGCCAGTTGATCGTCCGGCGTCGCTTCAAGGCGCTCTGGGACGGCCTGGGTCTGCCCTATCCGGCGGACATTGATCGCGCCGGCTACTATTGCGAACTGGACCTGATGATTTGGGCCGAGCACGCGTTCGGGCCGGACTTCGCCCGGTTTCTGAAGCAAAACTATGAGCCGGTGGATGTCCTGTTCCGGCTGGCCGAACAGTCGGGCGTGGTCCTGATGCACGGCGGCGGGTTCGAAGGCCCCCAATGGTCAGTGCGTGTCTCGCTGGCGAACCTGCCCGAGGAAGCCTATCCGAAAATCGGGCATTACTTGGTGGAGGCGGCCCAGGAGTACGTCAAGGAATGGCAGTCGAAAAAGAAATAGCATGATAAAAAGAAACATGTCCGGGATATAAATAATGTGCGACAAGTCGAAGCGTTGTGACACCCAACAAAGGAGAAATCGATGAAATGTAAAATATCGTTAGTTCCGGCGGCGCTCGCCGCCGTAATGCTGGCACTGACATCCGTTGCGCAGCCGGCACCGACACCCGTTGTGCAGGCCAAGCCGAAAATCGTGGTCCTGGCAACCGGTGGTACGATCGCCGGCGCCCAGGCCAGCACCAAGGAAGCGGGTTACAAGTCCGGCACGTTCAAGGTCGAGGATCTGATCAAGGCGGTGCCCCAACTTATGGATCTGGCTGACCTTACGGGCGAGCAGATTGTCAACATTGGCAGCCAGAACATGAACAACGAGGTCTGGCTTAAGCTCGCCAAGCGGGTCAACGCGGTGCTCAAACAGAAAGATGTCGGCGGCGTGGTCATTACGCACGGCACCGACACGATGGAGGAGACGGCCTATTTTCTAAACCTGGTGGTGAAGAGCGATAAGCCGGTGGTCATGGTCGGCTCCATGCGGCCGGCGACTGCCATCAGCGCCGATGGCCCGGCGAACCTCTACAATGCCGTGGCCGTGGCCATACACCCGGACGCCATGGGGCGCGGTGTGCTGGTGGTGCTCAACGACGAAATTCATTATGCCCGGGAAATCGAGAAGCAGAACAGCACCCAGCTGGACACGTTCAAGTCGCCCAACCGTGGGCGCGCGGGTGTGGTCAACACCGGCGCCGTGCATTTCTTCAATAAGCCGGCGATGCCGCATACCACGGCCTCGGAGTTTTCGGTCGAGGGTGTGGACACTCTCCCCCGCGTGGAGATTATTTACTCTTATGCCAACCTTGGTCGTGATTTTATAGATTGTGCCGTGGAGAAGGGCGCCAAGGGCCTTGTGCTGGCCGGGGTCGGCGATGGTAATAGCACTGATCCGGCGCTCGCGGCGTTGGGTGATGCGGTCAAGAAGGGCGTGGTGGTTGTGCGCAGTTCCCGCACCGGCAGCGGCCTCGTGGTTCGCAACGTCGAGATAGACGACGACAAGATGGGCACGGTCGCGGCCATGGAGTTGAACCCCCAGAAAGCCCGCGTGCTCCTCATGCTGGTGCTGATAAAAACCAACAACCCAAAGGAGATTCAGGACAAGTTTTTAAAGTATTAACACGAGAGGGATGTTTATGAACCGGAACATATTCATAGTATTTATGATCGCCGGCATTATGACACTGGCCGGTGCGCCGGAACTGTATGCGCAGGCCGCGGAAACTGAGCAGCTCAAGGCTACCGTGCAGTCGCTCGACCAGACCGTCCAGGAACTGAAACTGAAGGTCGCAGACCTTGAGAAACAGAAGGCTTTTGTGCTGGCAGAGCCCCCAGAGGGGCATTTGAGTCCGGTCATCAATCGCAATGCGTTTGCTGATAACCAGGAGGCGGCGCCCCGTCCGGATGACCTGACGCTTGACCCGAAATACCGGGGCTTCATTCCCATCCCCCACACTGCGGCAATGATCAAGTTCAACGCCAAGCCGCGCATGGACTTTATCCTTGATACGGGGAATCCGGGCGACCCCGACCGCTTTGTTACAGCGAAAATTCCGGTGGAAGGCGATCCAACCAAGGGCGGCGGGAGCCGCTTCAATGTTTCGGCCAAAGGTTCGCAGCTCAAGCTGGATGTCCGTGCTCCCTTGACTGCAGGAGCCCCAAGGTTCTACTATGAAAACGACTTTTTCGGTCCCGGCAGCGCTCCCCTTAATTTCCGCATCCGCCATCTCTATGGACAGTATTACAACATCATTCTCGGACAGACTTACAGCGTCTTTGAAGACCCGGACGTCTGGCCCGATACTCTGGACTACGAAGGCCCGAATGCGACAGTCTTCGCGCGCTGGCCGCTGTTGTGCTACCAACTCCCCTTGGACAAGCAATGGCAGCTGAATTTCAGCGTGGAGAAGCCCTCGTCTGAAGTGGATACCAGCGGCGATGCATCGGCTACGGCGGTCAACCATGCGCCCGATATCGGTTTGAATACACGCTGGGAAAAAGCATCGTTCGGCCATGTCCAGTTTGCCGCCATCGGCCGTGCCATTGGCGCCGATAGCCAAACTAACGGCGACCAGACCGTTTTCGGCGGGGGATTGAGTCTGTCGGCGGTGAAGTCGCTCTTTACGCGTGATTCGCTCCAATTGCAGGGAACCCTCGGGCAGGGGATCGCCCGCTATGATAACGACGACTTTTTCAATAATGATGCCGCCTACAATCAATCGGGAGACCTGAAAGCGTTGCCCTATCTAGGCGTTATGGTGGGTTATACGCATGGATGGGCCGAGAAATGGCGCTCTACGGCCACCTACGGCTTGGTCAATATCAACAATGAAATATCTCAAGGCCCAACTGCCTATCATCGGACACAGTATGCCAGCTTGAACCTTATGTGGCAGCCGCTCAAGTTGCTGACCGTGGGTGTGGAAGGACTCTACGGCCACAAAGAGGCGCAAAGCGGCGCCACCGGCGCCGACTGGCGAATTCAATTTGGTGTAGTCTATTCCCTTTTCTAAATGCGGTATTGACGACATCAAGGCCACGCCGAAAGGCAAAGACTGCAGCATAACGCAGCATTTTGCAGCCTAAATTTTTCTAGGAGCCCCGGAAGAGCCCCGAAAACACGAATTCTTAAATGTCTCGAGAATATTTTCAATGCCGTCCCTTTTCCTAAAAAATACTGAAAGGATTATATATTTTTGGTTTAATGTTTTTTCAGAAAAAACGCGATGGAAGGGAAGTTGATTGATCAAGGGAAGTTTATGGGGCGGATAGTGAACGTGGCAAAAACAGGGCAAACAAGATGCGTCGCTCCGGGCAAGGTCCCGCGCATACTTCTTTGTAGTGTCTTTGGGCCGTTTGGCGTCGACGACGAATACGGACGCAAAGAAAACCTCATGGAGTTGTACCACAACCAGGTGACCCGCATTCAGGGCCTGGCTTCGCTTCGATTTCATCACCGGTCGTTCGGGTTATACTTCATTGCCGCCAACATCGACGCCGACACAACAATTCTTGACTTCCCCTCCCGGAAGCGTTTCATCCGCGAAATTCAAAATGGCTACGACATGATCGGCATCTCGTTCATCACGCCCAACTTTTCCAAGGCGCGCGAAATGGCCCGGCTCATCCGGCTTCACGCGTCCAAATCCACTATTATCCTCGGCGGTCACGGCGCCGCGATTGAGGGCGTCGAGGAATTGATCAATTGCGACTACGTGGCCCGCGGCGAAGGCATTCGCTGGATGCGTGAATATCTCGGGCAGGACACCGATGCGCCCATTGTTCACCCCATCATGCCGTGCAGTGAGTACGGCAGAATTTTTGGCATCCCTGTTCTTGGCACACTGCCGAGCATTCTGGTGTCTGGGCTGGGCTGTGTGAACGGCTGTCATTTCTGCTGCACTTCCCATTTTTTTGAGAAGGCGTATGTTCCTTTTTTCCGAACGGGCAAAGAACTGTTTGAGCAGGCTGATCAGATCGCAAAGGTCCGCCGCACGAAAGAACTCTTCATCATGGACGAAAATTTTCTAAAGGACACAACCCGTGCGATCGAACTGCTTGCCGAGATGGAGAAGCGCCAGTGCTGGTTCAATTTTTACATCTCCTCCTCTGCCGAGGCCATCATGGCCTTTGGCATCGACAACATGGTCCGGCTCGGCGTGTGTTTCGCATGGATTGGCTTCGAAGCGCAGAACACCGAAACGCTTTTCGCCAAGAATTCCGGGATTGATGCGGCGCAGTTGGTGCACGATCTGCGAGACCGCGGTATTTCCGTGCTTGGCTCGACGATCCTCTGCATGGAACACCACACGCCCGACAACATCACTTCCGATATCGAATTTGCCGTCGGCCTCCAAGCGGATTTCGTCCAGTTCATGCTGTACACCGGCATGCCCGTGACCCAGTTGTACAAAGATCACAAAAAACGCGGCTTGTTGAACGACGAAGTGCCGTTTGAAGAATGGCACGGACAGAATTTGCTGAACTGGCATCACCCGGCCTTTCCAAACGGTGATGCAAAACGGTGGTTGGATCATGCCTTTCGTCGGGATTTCGAAGTCAATTCGAGTTCCATCTACCGCATGATCGAAACTGCCTTTCGCGGATGCCGATGGCTAGAGGCCATGACATCGAGAGACGCCTGTCTCGAGGCCCGTTATCAACAACTGCAGGAACGGGCGCGAACATATTCACAGATCCTGCCCGTTATCGCGCGGCATGCGGTCAACGATACGGAACGGCAGAGAGCCCTGACCCTCGATGCCGAACGCCGCCGGATTTTCGGACCGATCAACGCCAAGGAGCGGTTCCTCCGGCTGTGTGCCAAACTCTTTGCGACGCGATGGGATATGCGCGTCCGGTTTTTCGGCGACAGTATCCAACCATCTACCATCATCGCGCGAAATCGGAACAGCAAAGGCCGCCCGCCGATGCCGCCGCTCACTGCCTTATGAATTAAACATAACTTTACGCATATTTCATAAGCGTTAATCCTGTATGCCAATGATATTCCGCCTTCTGCTGGGACAGGGTATAGTCTTAAATTCCAAGAATGTATTGGCCCTGTGTAACGGGGAGTGGCCGGGGCAAATAGGAGTAAATGTTTCCCGAAATTGATATTGAGCTCTGCCTTGGCGAAGAAAAAAGTTTTCATATCGGAGGGGTTTATTCATTCATTGAACGGGTAAGCCATGAACACTTGGGGGAGCATTTGGGGAACTTATAACTATTAGAAAACAACCAGATACCACCCAAATGCTTGAGCAAACCTACGGACACCTGTCGCAGGAATACCAGGCGCAGGAGATGAAGAAGTTTTCGTTCTTCCACCCCAACAACAGCTCAAGGTCAGATGAAACGCTGAAGAATATCCAATCTCATGAACCATCTGGGAGCCCCGGAAGAGCCCCGAAGACAGAAAATATTGCATCATAATTTCACCGCAAGTCAAGTGTTACAACTTTTATGAATTACAAATAGTTTTCACTCCAAAAATATTATTCCTGATTCTGGAAATATTTGGTCATTTATGGCTGTTTTGATTTATCTTGCCCCAAGAAAATTCGTAAAAATACTTGTACGTTCTCAAAACCATCCAGTGGCGTTCAGATATACCCCAGAATTTCGAATCGTTTAAAGGGCATTTTAATGAAGGTGTCGAATAATTAGTGTCACGCTAATTCAATTCACGCTACCGGCGGTTAACCCCTGGTGCCGGTATCGTATGCCGATGATTTCCGGTTGACTTATGCTGGGGCAGGTATAGCCTTTATTCCAAGAATGTATTGTCCCTGAGAAACGGGGGAATTAGCATTGGGTAAAACTGTAAATAGCGAATGGAAAGGAGTCACACAATGGGAGACAAAGGCGGGAAAAAGAATAAGGAAAAGATTCAGAAACAGACGGTAAGCAAACAAGAGCACAAGGCCCAGCAGAAGCAGGATAAGCAACCGAAGAGTATTGTCCCTGGGCAATGAGCCGTCAGCATGGTTTCATAATCACAAATTGAATTGGCAGGAAAACCATATTTAAACTATGTTTTCAACAGGATCGTTAAGTATACCATTATCTGCAATCATCATAGGAGGAGGAAAATTATAAAAAGAGCAACGGCAGCGTTGATCAGCCTAATTATGCTGATATTTTTCTGTGCCGGCGCCATGGCCGCCACGGATGGTTCGGCCATCAGCGGTGACGTGGCCCAGCAGAAATTGATTGACGGGAACAAGCGATACGTTGATGCAAAACTATCGCACCCGAACCAGACACCCCAGCGTCGTACGGAAGTTGCTCAAGGGCAGCATCCCTTTGCAGCCATCGTGAGTTGTGCTGATTCTAGAGTGCCTCCGGAGATCCTATTCGATCAAGGATTGGGTGATTTATTTGTCATACGCTTAGCGGGTAACATCCTGGACGATGCGGCTTTGGCCAGTCTCGAATATGCCGTGGAACATTTAGGCGTCAAATACATTATGGTCCTTGGTCACGAACGATGCGGCGCTGTGGAAGCCACGATCAAGGGGGGCGAGACTCCCGGACACATCGGCAGCTTGGTCAAAGCTATCCAACCTGCCGTGGACAATGCCAAGAAGCAACCCGGCGATCTGCTGGACAATGCCGTCAGAGCCAATGTCACTATGGTTGTTCAGCAGTTGAAGTCCTCGGCACCGATCTTGGGGGAATTGGTCAAGAAAGGCGCCTTGACCGTTGTCGGTGCACGTTATGATCTGGATGATGGAGTGGTGACAATTCTCCCTTAGTCGTCAATGCTTTGGCGTCCTGGCAGAAAACAATTATCCACCCAAATGCTTGAGCAAACCTACGGGCATCTGTCGCAGGAATACCGGGCGCAGGAGATGAAGAAGTTTTCGTTCTTCCACCCCAACAACGGCTCAAAGCCGGAAGAAATGCAGAAGAATATCCAATCTCAGGAACCATCTGGGAGCCCCGTAGGAGCCCCGCAAGCAAAAACAAGGCAGGGGAACGGAGAATCCAATCTTCTGTAACTGGTTGAATATTAAAGCGAAGGGGGACGCGCCCGGCAGGGTTCGAACCTGCAACCTCCTGATCCGAAGTGAAGAAAAATTCCGGTAATATTCAGAATATAAGGGCTTTTTGGGTGTTTGTTACGCCCGGGAACAACTTGTATCGTAGAACTGGATGTAGAACTTTTTTAAGTCTTTGTCAGACTTCCACGAGTTCAGCGATGGACACCGGCTTAGGAGGGCGATGGTGCTGTAATTTCATATCTTCAATATGAAGTTCAACAGCCTCGGTCATATTTTTTTTAACTTCTTCCAAAGTGCGGCCGGTAGAAATACAGCCAGGCAAATCCGGAGAATAAGCAGAATATCCGGTATTTGTTTTTTCAATTTTTGTTCTCCATTTCTTTCTGCTTCGCAAGTTTCTCCTTCGCGGCTTTAACGATAGCTGCACGCTGGGATTCATCACTGTAGGGAAAATTCAACTGATAATTACTACCTGTCAACATATTAAGTAAATTTACGAGTTCGTATACAAATGCTGACTGGGGTATGGTTTCGATACCACCTTTAACACGAACATTATCTTCTAATGCTTGAATCACAATATCCGTCACCCCAGGGTCTTTTAATTCCAACAAACGGTCTAAAGCAGCTCTCTTAACCCTAGGACTAGGACTCCAGAATCCAAGAGTTATTGGACGGGCAAGTTTATTTGAACTAAAAGTGTCTAAAGTTTTGATCACTTCTGACTCAGCCTTGATGACTTCTGTTATGTTTGACGATATTAAGGCGTTAATGAGTTCCTGATTCCGTTGTCTATAGGAGTTAAACAGTGCTTGAGCTTTTTGTTTTTCTATCCCTTTGGCTTCGCATTCGTTGATTAAAGACTGAACATCTGGCTCTTTGCCCGATAGAGTCTGAATTCCAATTAGGGCACAAGCTATAAGCAGTATGATATTACGAAGGTTCACAATTCCACCTAAAAATCATTGTTTTCCATAGCAGTAAAACTATAACAGCTACTGCCATTCACCCCTGCGTATTGCTCTGTCTTCATTTCGTAAATGCGTTTGTTGAAGACTGAGACACGACCAAATTATTTGTTGCTATTTCATTCGTTGATTGTTGAGACATAACTTCATTGTTCCCTACGCGTTGATTTTTGCCGGATGTCATCATGATTGACGAGTCAATTAGCCGAGCAAACGACAGAATATTAGAATTGAGCGAATACGGCACAACCATTACTGCAATATTATCACGGCAAAAGAATAAGACGCTAATTCCAAACGCATTTGTCACAGGCTCTGCCATTTTGTTCACAAAACATACATCGCCAGGACCATCCTTCAACTGTTTAAAACGAATGCCCCCCATGTTGCTGGATGATGACATCAAATACACCAATCCATTCATCGCTTCGTCACGACCATTCTTGCTCTCTACAATGGAAACTCTAAATTTCTGAGATAAGTCTTTGCTCTCGGTACCGTATTCTAAAATTTTTACGGGCATGTTTTTTAGACCTTTACTGCCTACCACAGATGAAGATCTTAGATGATATCCTTTTGTAGTAAGGGTTGTAAATGCATTGGTTGCGCTACAATCTCTTAATATTTCGTTTTTAGATGCTTGGAGCTTTACCTCACCTTCAATTGCCTGTTTGAAGTAATCCCTCCTTGTTTCGGCGTCAGGATCTTTTGCTAACACATAGCCACATATAGCGATAGAGCAGATAAAAGCAAAAATCATTTTGAATTTTTTGGTAGAGAATTTATTCATCATTTGACTCCTGTTATATCAGCCGGATCAAGGGCGTTATTCACTTCGTTAGTTGAAAACACTCCGTTCGTATTCCCGCCCCAAGTGGAACCGTCTGGACTCTCTTCCCGTTCTGGCATAGAGGTGATGTCAATCGCCGATGTAGAATATTGAATAAGAGTTTCGGTTCCCAAATGAGGGCCTGCACATGCGTCGCAGATAAGCCCGTCGTATCTCACGAATGCGTGATTGCCGAACATGCTCCTATTTGTTCCGACAAGGTCAGTGACTCCACCCGTACCCAACAAGGGGATGTTATTTGTCGGAGCAATGGTCGGATAGAATGGATTATTACAGGTTCCAACACCAATAAGGTCCGTTGCTAGAATGTATCCGAACGGTGGGCGCCCATTATATGGGGTGTATCCCATAAAGACATACTCGGCAGAGATTCCGAGTAACCGGGCACAGACACTCACCCCACCAGCTTGATCGTAGCAATTCACGACATTCCCTGCAGTACCATATAACGTGGACGATTTGTCGATATATCCTGTCAGATCAAATATATCATATAGATTGTACTTGGGCCTACCGCCATCGATGTCATAGGTGAGATTGTGTCCTGTGTGGAGGTATTGGGCAATATGGATGAGCGCATTGGGTGCCGTTGAATCCCCATTACAGGATGCGTTTACGATGGTAAAGTCCAATGCTTTTGTCCATGCATTATTTGAAGTGTTGTATGAATTTCCCCAAGGATCCACCGGTTCATCTAGGATTATGTAAACCGTATGAACGCCTGACGTGTTCAGGGCGCAGACGGCAGAGCCGGAGCCGTTGATGTTCTCTATCTTCCATTCCCAGACGTCTGCTGTTGTCTTCTTTACACAGTTTGGCGTCGTGCCAGAAATCTGAAACATCACATCATTCGCCACGCCGGAAACAAATGTCACATTTGTCTTGACCACATCGCCAAGTGATCCACCGGAATCCGTTGAAACCGCCCAGACGTCTGCTTCTAAATTTGCGGTTGGCGTTGTAATCAATCGGGCCTTAATAGTCACGGTCTTATTGGCAGTATAACAGGCAGGAATGTTCGTTCCGCCCTTGACCCATTCCCCATTGGAAATGTCATAGGCTGTATCGTAATCCTGACGTATATTTATCGCGTCGTTTGCAGATGAACCTGTATTATGGTTAAATTTAATATTCGTAACTTCAATTTTGCAGACCACTAAATTGACCTCAACATAAAAATTGGTATTATCCACTGATGTTGCCCGTATTTTGTAATTCGTAGCAACATTTCCCGGCGTGACGACGGCAAAATGCCAATCGTTAGAAGGATATATTTCAGCACCCACTCCTGATGGATTTATAGTCCATGTTACACCATTTGGAATATTCGTTCCTGTTACTGAATATTGCACATTACTACCACCTACGCACGCTACCGCGTCAAGTGGCGTAATAAAAATGTCCGGAATGCTCAGTTGATAAAAGACATTCGTAATATCAACATAAAATTCCCTGGATTCGCTCTGATTGGCTCCGGGAAAATTATTGGTTGCTGCGTCCAGATGCGGCCCAATATCTACCACGTTTGACATCGGGGCGTAATTTCCAAGGCTTCCCACAATCACATTCGTAATCATCACCGGAACGCCGTTGGTAGAGGCTCTCCACCACACCGATGTTGACGACTGGAACGCAATCCGGTTCTGCAAGACCCAAAGATAAGCTCCCCATTCGCCCTGCACTGACTTCGTGCCCCTTACCCAACCGACATTGTCAAATATTTTCCCCGGATAATTTGACGAAGTTCCCTGATAAATTATGGCTGCATTCCAGGCCGCCTCAGCAGTGTCGTAGCCCAAAGCAATAGCCATCTGTTGTTCAATCGCATACGTGCCGTTTGAATCAATAACAATTGGGTCGCCTCTCACGGTATCCGTCAACTTCTCTGATTCCTGGTTCAGCAAGTCAACTGGCGGAACTCCTTGAAGATTAAATTCAACCGGGGTAAATGTCCGATTTATATGGTAGACCTCTCCAGCTTTTACAGCCTGCAAGATGCCAAAAATTCCTACCAGTATTAAGATCTGCCGGAATTTTCTGCAACGGATTATATTGATATTGTCGGCAATTATCATCGGATTTCTTTCCGGCTTATATACTCTGAGCCAGAAAAATACAAGTGTTTTTTTAACGAATTCCACATCTGAACAGCATTGCAGGTAGGCCATTCTAACCTTAAACGAACTATCCCAACCTATTTTTGACACACCTATATTCAAGCCATCCGGCCAGCCCGCCGCCGCTTCGCGGCGGCAGGCCGCCCGGAACCTTTGTATGTCACGTTCGGGTGATTACCCGACGACGTGTTGCACGTTTCCGTCTGTCTGTAACTTTGCCAGCGTCAAAGAATCCCGATAATGATTCATCAGAATTACTTTCTCAACCGACTTGGACAGCATCAGAACCGACCTGGCCGCCCCGAACTTGGCCGACTCATACGCCATAGATCCAGAGCCTATATCAGAGGTAGAGCAACCCAACCGCTCCGCAATGTATGGCAACCCATGCAACCGATTGTCATACAGATCAATCCGGGAAATACCGCCGCCGAGGCGTTTCCACAGCGCGCGCATCGCAAATCTATTTCCCATAGTGACACCCTGTTCCGGCAGGCCGGCGATTAAAAAATGAAAATGCAAACGCCCGAACGAATCGCCGCGCTCTAAGCGTAAGCACCAGAGTAAATCTTTTCTATGAACCCTATTATGAGCCGCTATTTGCCTGAAAAACGCAAACCACATTGACAGCCGGACCCGCTCAGACAACTCAGCCTGGCGGAAAGTCAGACCGCCAAATAACTGCCACATAATAGAACCAAGAAAAAACGCATCTGGATTTTCAGACATCATGATTTCAACATGATTATTTTAATAATTCAATTTTTCACATTCAGAAACCCAACGTGGGATTTCAATCTTGCGCCCCTTCCTGTGTCAGCCGGATCAGATCAGTCCGGCGAAAACGGCGAAGGCCGCGGATTATTACTGGCTTTAATATGTTATCCTTCTGCATACGCCAGATTGTCTGACGGGAGCAGTTCAAAAGCCTGGCGGCCTGGCTGGCCGAATAAACCAGAGAATCTTCCGGTATGCCATCCAGTATCTTGAACGCCGATTCAATAATTTTTCCCTTCTTTCCTGCCGACGCAATGCAGAAGGAACGCAAGAATTTTTCCGTGCTTATTACCTGGTCAATCATTTTCTATCCCCCTTTCATAATCCGATTTCCAATAGAGAGGCGACCGTGCCCATCTCTATTTTCAGACGAACCGTTTATCACTTACGGACATCATGTCCCCCTACTAATAGGGAAAAATGCGACATTTTTTTGTGTTTTTTGAACGTATCCATTTAATAATAATGACTTTAGCCTGAGCCATTTTCTCTTGCAGACATCATACCCCTCTGCTAATACCGAAAATTGACCCATTTTTTCGCTTTTATTTACGTATCATGTTAATAATAAATGCCTTATCCTGACCAATCTTCACTTGCGAACATCATGTCTCTCTACTAATAGGGTGAAAATGTCCCATTATTGCCTGATTATTCTTCTTATCCCTTTGATAATAAACGTCTTATCCTGTCCCATTTTCGGCGCACTGACTATGTCCTCTACAAATGGTCTAAAAAAAAGGCTTGCCCTGGCTATCAGCCAAAACAAGCTTATAGCCTTCTAATAAGAAGGCGTTACTTTGAAAGTTACATTTGTAACTTTTGAAGTTACATAAAAACCATTTCGTCAGTATAGATATAGGAACACGTATTATCTCTTTTTAAGGCGCCAAATTGGAACCTTAATTTATTCCTTCATTTTATTGTTATTGAATGCCATGTCCGGCAATGATTTAATCGCATTCTGCTTCTGTTCAAAATCGGCATGGCTGTAAAGCTCGGTCATGGCCGGACTTCCATGCCCGACAAGTTCCTGGATTGCCACTTGCGGGACGCGGTTAGCGGCGCAAAGGGAAACGAAACTATGCCGCAAGGAATGAAAGCCTTTTCGGACAATCGCCTTACGCCGGTGGTCGCCGCCGGCCTCGGTCGTGGCAATCCCGCAATCATTCAGGAATTTCTGAAAGTGGATAGTAACTCCGCTGACTTCTTTCAAGTATGCCTTGCGTTCATCTGGAAACAGATATTCAGAATCGCCGGCCTTGCTTTTCGCTTCTTTCAATAAGGCGCGCAAAACCGGATGAATAGGCATTGATATTTTCTTTCCCTTCCGGCGTGTTTTCAGCGGTATGATTTGAATTGAATCCTTGCCGATGTCTTCCCAGCGTAAATTAACAACGTCTCCGAGTCTCATGCCGGTATAAATTCCTAGCGCAATCATATAACGAAAAGAGCCGGTTGCCTTGGAACAGATAGCGGCCAATTCGTCGGGCGTGAAGTTTTCCCGGCCTTGCGTTTCCTTTTCCAAGGTTTTGATTTCCGCCCATGGATTGAACATTAAACCGGCTTTCAGTTTCAACGTTTTGAACATTGCGCGTAAAAATTTAGTGTGCGCGTTATAGGTTGACGGCGAAACTTTTGATTTCCATAAATCCGCGCTGTAGTCTTGCGCGTTTAAGGCGGTTATCTCATGCAGAAATTTTACATTGTGCCCGGTAATCATGCCTTCGGCTTGATAAATCCAGCCGCTAAACCGCTTCCAGATCGCGCTATAGCCGGTGATGGTCCGGATGGAAGGATTGCCCTTCGCCGGTGTATTCAGCCAGGCTTGCCATGCTTCTGGAACAGGCAGGGATATAGCCTTGCTTTGAACAAGGTAACGCGAAAGCTCTTGTCGCTTGGAATCCTGCTTGTCCTGGGGCAGGGCTGTCAGCATGGCTTGAAGGTTTGAAAAAAGGTCGTCTATGGAAGCCTCGTCCCGGGTAAGTTTCTGTTTCATAACGGCAATCTTTTTTGCTTCGCGCGGGTCGGTTGTCTTTGTGCTGATCCATCTGTCCTTGCCGTCAATTGTAACCCGTATGTAATAAAAAGGACTTCGCGGAATCTTGAATATTTTTGCCATAACACTCCCCTTTCAAAAGCGGTTTCTAATTGTTACAGCCCTTATCTTATATGCTCAAAGCGAAGATTGCAAGAAAAAAATGTAGAAAAAGCGTAGAAAAAACCGGTTTTCGGGTCTTTCGGGAAGCGTAAAAGTGAATGAAAGTATTGAAAACACAAGCGCGCCCGGCAGGGTTCGAACCTGCAACCTCCTGATCCGAAGTCAGGAACTCTGTCCAGTTGAGCTACGGGCGCCAAAAATCAGACTTTAGACATTTAACCTTAGACTTCAGATTTTTTTCAATCCTCATTTGTTCCAGCGAATCTACGCGTTTGTTTTTTGAGCGAGTGCAGATGTTTTACCTCCAGCATTCTCTGGCGCTGGCGGCGGCTGCGGCGGCGTTTCTGGCGGCGGATTTTTTCAATCTCCTGCTGCCGTGCCGACTGCTCGCCGTGAATGCGTTCGGCGATTTTTTCGCACAGTTCCCGCCGGGCGAGGAAACGGTTGAGCGAGCGCAGGCGCGTTTGCTGGCATTTGATTTGAATTCCGGTGGGCAGATGAAATAATTGAACACAGGATGAAGTCTTGTTCAGTTTCTGCCCGCCCCGGCCGGAACCACGGATAAAATCTTCGCGCAAATCGGATTCGCGGATGCCGAGTTTGACCATCCGCTCCAGCAACAACTTCTCCTTACCGGCATTGACGGTTGATTCTGTCATAAATTTACAGCCTTCATATACCACAGATTGATTTTTATTGAAAATGTTAATTAATACGGCATTATCTTTTTTCAGTAGTTCTCAAAACGTCTTTTTAGCATGTTTGCCATGATAACCGCAATCCAGCAGAAAAAAGGCTTCCTGTGGATATATCTGCACAGCGGCTTCAACTCCATGTTTGCCGTTCTGACCGTTTTTGGCCCCCTGTTTCCATTGTTCTGCGATGCTCTGCGGATGTCAAAAACGAGGATTGGATTCATTTTTTCCTTATTGCCGCTTTTTTATTTGATTACGATTTTTATCTATCACTGGGTTATGCGTCAAGGCCTCAAAAAGGTTTTGCTCTGGTTTTATTTTATCAGATACTGGTTTATTTTGGCTCTGCCACTGGCGGTATGGGTGGGTAAACATTTCGGGGATAATGCCGCCTTTATATGGATTGTGGTTTGTATTTTATTTTTCGGCATTTTCAGATCCATTGCTGAAACTGGCTGGTCGCCGTGGGTGCTTGATCTCATTCCTGCAAGAGCGCGCGGCAAGGTAGAGGCTCTCAATTCAATGGTGGTTAATATCGCAACGATACTCGCTTCCCTGGCGGCGGTATTCATCATGAAGAAATGGGAGGGAGTATTTGGCTTCACCGTAGCCATGTATATTGGCGCCATTTTCGGCTTTATCAGTCTCGCCATGGCCTGGCGTTTACCGGGTGGTCAGCCCCAAGCCGTTGAAAAACGGAATTGGACGTTGATGGCCGACATCATGGAGTCGCTTCGTAATCCCAGGTATGTGGCTTGGCTCAAAGCAGGTGCTTTTTTTTACATCGGTACCGCTTGTTTCAGCTTTTTGCCTCTTTATCTGAGCGGTCGGATTGGATTTACGGCCGATAAAATAATGCTCTTTTCCGGTTGTTTCCAGGCGGGAATTCTGACGTCGGCTTTTTTCTGGGGATGGAACGCAGATCGTTTTGGGAGCAAGCCGGTTTTTATGAGTTCCCTGATGGGGTTATGTCTTATCCCTGTTTGCTTTTTTTTATTGCCGCGTATGAATCAGCAAAGCCTTGCCGTCACATGCGCTGTCTATGTATTTTTCGGCGTTATTTTTCAGGGGTGGCAGGCCGGATCAAGCCGTTATTTTTACGTTGATGTGTTGCCGGCCGGGCGGAACCCTGTCTTCTGTGCCACCATGGCGAGCGCGTTGCATAATATATTAATAGCCAGCAGTTTGTTTTTTTATGGCTGGCTCCTGGATGTCCTGCAGCCGATCGGGCTTGACTGGCGTTTTATTCATCTTGACAACTTTACAGTCATATTTGCGATTATGCTGATTTGCTGGTTATGCGCCTTTTATATTTTTCGCAGCGCTCCCACCGGCAGCGGCGTGCGGACCGGCGACTTTGTCTCGTTTTTTTTCCATGGAAATCCTCTGCTGGCCTTCACTTCCATTGTCCGCTATCATCTTTCGGAAGATGAATCGTGGCGCATGGAGCTCACCCGGAGAATGGGTGATGCCAAGAGCCACCTGACGGTGGAGGAGCTTCTCCAGGCCGCCGATGACCCGAGCTTTAACGTGCGTTACGAGGCAATCGTTTCCATGGCGCGCATGCCGCCGGACGACAAGCTGGTCAATGCCCTTTCGGCGGCGGTTAAAAGCAGGGAGCCCGGGTTGAGCGAGGCGGCTGTCTGGGCGTTGGGAAGGATGGGTGATATCCGCGCTGTGCCGATCTTGCGCGAAATGCTGAAGTGTGAATATGCGCTCCTGCGCTCGCAGTGCGCGCGATCGCTTGCCAAGCTCAATGACCACGAAAGCGCGTCAACCATTATTGCCGCCTTTAAAAACGAGCGGAATGATAACATCCGCTCCGGCTATGCGGCCGCATTGGGAAAACTGCGCCGAAAAGAAATCCTGCCCGAACTGCTCGCCCTGTTACGCCGTCTTTCAGATGAGCATCTGCGGGGCGAAGTGGCGCTGGCGATTGCGCGGATTGCCGGCGGAGAGCATCATTTCGTCAACTTATGGCGGCGCAGTAAGTCGGATTTTGAGACGGCCTGCGCCGAGGAATTGATGGAAATAGAGAAAAAAATTGCGCACAATTCGTTGGCGGCGGCCGATTATCGGGAAATCATGGCCGGATGCGCCAAAAGCTTTGAACAGCGGAATTTGCCGGCCGGTGTGGACGCGGTGCGCGCGATGATCAAGTCATTGCCTTCCGATGGCATTGAAGCGCCGGTCCGTGATATCCTGAAAGAATGCGATGAGTTGATCGCCGTGCACAATGGCGCGCGCGGCGACTACATTCTGTTGGCTTTAAACGCCTTGCGCCTGTCCGTCGTTTCATTGATTCACCAGGAGCGCAAAAAAAGGCTTTTATCCTGACGGCAGGTCGGGTATGGTAATCGGCAAGAAGGAACAAAGATACGAATTGCAATGATATCCGTCGGCTGACGGATTGTAGCCGGGGTCGCCTGTCCTGAGCTCGCCTCGGCGGAGCTCGCCTTTGGCGAAGCCTGGACAAGGCCGAAAGGCTGACCCCGTACCGTTTCGTCAGCTGACAGACCGGCTACAGTTTTCAGTTGGTTCGTTTGGCGGCGGTTAAATTCAATATAAAGGGAAAAATGCAGACAAAGATAAAATCAGGCGAAAAGGTTTTATTTATCGGCGACAGTATAACCGACTGCGGACGGCGCGGCGCTGAGCGTCCTTTGGGCGGCGGATACGTCAAAATATTTTCAGACTTTCTGATTGCCTGCGAGCCGGAGAAAGAAGTTGAAATTATCAATAAAGGTATTGGCGGCGACAACAGCATTGGGTTGTTGGACCGGTGGACGGACGACGTGTTGCGGCATGAGCCCGACTGGCTTTCAATCAAGATCGGCATCAACGATCTGCATACCCATTTGCGCGATTCGGCCAACGGCATTTCGCCGGAAAAATTTGAAGAAGCTTATCGGAAAATAATGAAACGCACCCGGGAATCTTTGCCGCGCTGTAAAATCTTATTGATTCAACCTTTTTATATCAGCCGGGAATCGTCAAAGGACAGTTTCCGCCACGGTGTGCTTGAGATTTTGCCGCGTTACCTGAAAGTGGTTGAACAACTGAGCAAACAATACAAGACGCGCCTGCTTAAAACACACGATATGTTTCAGAACCTGTTGAAATATTATGAGCCTGATACGTTCTGCAACGAACCGGTCCATCCCAATGTGACCGGTCACATCGCAATCGCCTCGGCGGCCTATGATATTTTTTGCCGGTCATGATTATTGATCATATAGACAATGCGCCGCAATATTATGGTTTGGGCGCGGGAATTGAAGCGGGATTGCGCTTCTTAAAGCCCGCTGATTTGCAGAATTTATCGTTGGGAAAAAAAGTCATCAATGGCGAAAAATTATTTGCCATTGTTTCCGAGTATATGACCAATGCCGAAGCTTCAGTCAAATGGGAAGCTCATCGACGGTATATTGATATCCAATATCTGGTTTCCGGCGCGGAATCAATGGAGTACCAATGCGTCTCGAAAATGGAGGTTGAAACTCCATATAATGAAATAAACGACGCGTTGTTTTTACGGGGAGAGGGGAGCCGTTTTTTGGTTCCAAGCGGTTTTTTTGTCATTTTTTATCCCCAGGATGCGCACCGTCCGGGACTTAATATCCGCCGGCCGCAGGCGGTCAGGAAGGTTGTTGTCAAAGTAATGGCAAATTGATGTTTAAGCAAGACAGGGAAAAAAAATATGAAAAAGAAAAAATGCAAAGGGAATCACAATGGCCATTTATGCGTGCTGGCCAGCGCGGGAAAGTTGGAGGAAATCCGCCTGTTGGTCCGTAATCCGGCTTTTATCTGTTTCAACTGCGGAAGGTTGGCACACTCAAGGAAAAATCTGTGCAATCCGATGCCCCTTGAGGAAAATAACGATGAATGATAATCGCGTGAATCTTTCGGTTATTGTGCCGGTCTATAACGAGGCCGAAAATGTCAAGTTACTTTGCGAAAAATTGCATGCGGCGCTTTCAAAAGCGGGTCGTTCCTATGAGATCATTTTGATTGACGATGGCAGCACGGACGGCACCTGGGAAAAAATGCGCGAAAATGTCCGGAAATTGCCGGGTTTCTGCCTAATCCGACTGCGCCGGAATTTCGGCCAGACGGCGGCCATGAGCGCCGGCATGCATGAAGCCCGGGGCGATATTATTGTCACCATGGACGCCGACCTGCAAAATGATCCCGAGGATATACCGATTTTATTGGAACGGATGGACAAAGGCTTTGATGTGGTCAGCGGCTGGCGCAAGGACCGCAAGGATGAATTTTTACGCAGAAAATTACCTTCAATGCTGGCGAATGGCTTGATAAGCAATGTAACCGGCGTGCATCTGCACGACTATGGTTGCACGCTTAAAGCCTATCGGCGCGAGGTGATGGAGAACGTGGAGCTCTACGGCGACATGCACCGATTTATTCCCGCCTTGGCGAGTTGGGGCGGTTGCAAGGTTGACGAAGTCGTGGTGCGGCATTATCCGCGCCGGTTTGGCAAATCCAAATATGGTCTCTCGCGGATAGTGAAAGTTGTATTGGATCTGCTTACGGTTTCTTTTCTTTTGCGTTACAGCAGAAGTCCGATCCAGATTTTCGGCAAGATGGGCTTGTTTGTCGGCGTGCCGGGGATATTGCTTTTAATCTTTATGCTGATCGCCAATATATCCGGTAATTTATTCGGCACTCATTTTGCCGCCGGCCTGCTGAAACGTCCATTCTGGGTGATGACTTCGTTCATGCTTGTATTCTTTGGCATTCAGTTTGTCTGCATGGGAATCCTGGCGGAAATTCAAATGCGCACTTATCATGAATCCCAGGGCAAGCCGATTTACGTTATCAAGGAAATAATTGAGCCACCTTCAGGTTAATCACGCTTTAAGGCGTGATTAAGATAAGATATGATTCATTTCCTTCTTTGGCCGGGTTTATTGCCTCAATTTTTAGCCCGTATATTTCACGAGCGGAGAGCCGTTCGTAAAATATACGCTTGGGCAACAACACGTTGTTGCCCAAGTTTCGGCGCGGCGTATAATACGCCTTGCTCAAGATTAATCCTTCGGCGCGCCGAAAGTGTAATCCTGAGCAAGCCGCGTTCTACGGGGCGCGTCGAAGCCCGAAGGGCGGATATTTCATGAATCCTCATGAAATATCCGGTTTAGCCGATGTCCAAGCGTCTCTCATTCCGCCGGTTTATATTGTCGGCAGCGTTTATTTAGCAATCCTTTTTGTCGGTCTGTTGTTGGATTTTTTTTTATTCGGCCGGTTCCTGGCATTACCGTTTGACTGGGATGGGATAACGGCGCGGATCAGATCCCGGCCCTGGCTGATTAAAGACGCGCTTTGGATTATATTGATCCTGATGTTTATCCAGGTGTCCGCCGGCTTGATGCATTGGGGGGGCGTGAAACTTGGATGGTTCGCGGCTGACGAAAAAGAGACAGTCGCGGCTCTGATTCAAGGAGTGTTGTTTCATGGGGTTGCGTTATTGGTTATATGGATTTTTATCCGGCGGCGAAATGGTTCATGGGACGAGGCTTTTGGCCTGAACTGGCCCGGGATGAGACGAGCGGCAGGACAGGGCTTGGCAAGCTATATCGGGATTATACCGATTTTGTTCGTTACGTCTTTGTTGTGCCAGTTGTTTCTTTATGCGGCGGGATACCCGGTGACGCTTCAGGATGTTGTTACTATATTTTTGGAGCCTCAATCGGGCTGGAGTCTTTTTTTTCTGCTGTTGCTGGCGGTGGTGGTGGCGCCGCTTGTTGAGGAAGCGCTTTTCCGCGGCATATTATTGCCGGTATTAATGAAAAAAATGGGCGCGGGAACGGCGGTCGTGGTCAGTTCGTTGTTCTTTGCCGTCATTCATCAGCATCTGCCTTCCATGGCGCCGTTGTTTATATTGGCTCTTGTCCTGGCCATGTTGTATATTCATTCGGGTTCCCTGTGGGCACCCATTGTGCTGCACGGTATTTTTAACGGCGTGAGCATTTGCATATTATTGCTGACTTCGGCGTGATGAAAACATTATTGACAATTGAATGGGCGCCGGAGCAAACGGGCCAAATAGTTCCGGGTTTTATCCGCGCGGTTGACCAGACGCTCCTGCCGGGCCGGCTTAAATTTCTTGAAATCCGGAAGGTTGAAGAAGTATGGGGCGCCATTAAAACTCTTCAGATCCGCGGCGCGCCCGCAATCGGCATTGCCGCCGCCATGGGGGTTGTGCTGGCCGCCCAGCGGTCAACGGCTTCCGACACTTCCGGAATAGCGGCCGAAATTATGCGCGCCTCCGATTATCTGGCTTCCTCAAGGCCGACGGCCGTAAATCTTTTCTGGGCGCTTGAACGGATGAAGAAAAAAGCCGATACCGCAAAATGTTTACCGCCGGATGAATTTAAAAAAATATTGGCGCATGAAGCCGTAGCGATTTTTGATGAGGACCGTAAAATCTGCCGGTTAATCGGCGAGCATGGCCTGGAACTGCTGAAGGGAAAGAAATCAATTTTAACCCATTGCAACGCGGGCGGTCTTGCCACCTCGCAGTATGGCACGGCCCTGGCGCCGGTTTATCTGGCCCATGAAAAGGACTGGCCGATTCATGTTTTTGTTGATGAGACCCGTCCGCTCCTGCAGGGCGCGCGCCTGACTGCGTGGGAACTGATGCAGGCCGGCATAGAGGCCACGCTCATCTGTGATAACATGGCCGCTCAAGTTATGAAAGAGGGGAAAGTTGAGCTGGTCATCGTCGGCGCCGACCGGATCGCGGCCAACGGCGACACCGCCAACAAAATCGGCACTTACGGACTGGCGGTGCTGGCGAAAGCGCATAATATTCCCTTTGTGGTCTGCGCTCCGACTTCAACTTTTGATCTGAACACGCCCTCCGGCGACGCCATTCCCATTGAACAGCGTGCGGCGGAAGAGATTACCACCTTTGCCGGCAATAAAATCGCACCGGACGATGTCAGGGTTTATGCGCCGGCTTTTGACGTGACGCCGGCTCGCCTTATCAGCGCGATTGTCTGCGAGAATGGCATCTGCCGGCCTCCTTTTGACCTTGATTTGGCGCAAACAAAAGCCGGATGTACATGAAAAATGTTAATACTGGCCGTTGAACAATCATCCGATACCGGGAGCGTCGCCGTCTTGAATGACGAAAAAGTTCTGGGCGAACGCGAATGGGATGGCCTTGCCTTGCGCAGTTGCGGCCTGTTTGCGTGTCTGAAAGAGTTATTGGCGGCAACTGCATTGAACTTAAAAGACATTTCCCATCATGTTGTCGATATCGGTCCCGGGTCTTATAGCGGCCTGCGCTCATCGTTCGCGGCTGTGCGTGCTTTCGCCATGCCTGATCAAAAACCGATCTTTACGCTGACCAGTGCCGAAACGCTGGCTTTTGAAATTATGGAAGAATATTCGGCCGATCAGGTTCAAGTTGTCGGCGATGCACGCCGTCAGCAGTTATGGACCTGTCTTTATAAAAGAAATGGCAACATGCCGTTTGCGCAATCAAAGATTCAATTGGTGCCTGAAAATGATTTTTGGCCTGCTTCAGGATCGGTTATTGTCTCTCCGGATTGGAAAAGGCTTCATGCTAGATTGAAATCTGTTTCTACCGGCGGCACGCGCCTGATTGAAGAAACGCGCGTACCGAAAGCCGGTTTCCTGGGAAAGTTGGCTTATCAAAAAATTCAATTAAATATTCCGAGTGAACCGTCAGGGCCGATTTATCTTCATGCGGCAGTCAGAGAGAAGGAGTCAGTAGCCGGTAGTCAGCCTAGCCCGGGCCTGAGCTCGGTCCGGTCAGGGAAGTCAGAATAAAAATAACATGATAACCGTATTTGATTCACTAAAAATAAAGAACATTTCATTGTCCGCAAGGATTATCCGCAGCGCCACCGCCGAAAGAATAGCCATGCGTGATGAGCAGGAAGGAGAATATCTGGGTAACAAATATGCGGCGCTGGCCGAAGGGGGAGCGGGATTGATTATCTCCGGACATGTTACGGCACATCCTTCGGGCCGGCTTCATCCTTCAATGCCCTCGATTTCTACCGCCGGTAACATCAAAGCCTGGCGCCAGGCCATGACGTTGACCCATAAGTCAGGCGGAACGCTGTTTATTCAGCTCAATCATGGCGGAGGCCGGTGCCGCGACCCAGGCTCCGCCGGCCTGCCCGAGCTCGGCCAGGGAGGCGGCTATGCCGACTCGCCGTCGCGAAGCGCTATGGCGGAGCGTGGGGCGAGAGGCAATGGAACCAAACCGCTCTGCGTTTCGTATCTTCCGGAACGACCAAACGACCCTATGCTCGGTGATGAATTATCCGGTACCCAGGTTCAGGAAATCATCAAAGCGTTTGCCGATTCGGCGCGGAATGCGCGCGCGGTCGGCGCCGATGGCGTTCAGATTCATGCCGCCCACGGCTATCTTGTCAGCCAGTTTCTTTCCCCGTTGACCAATTTCCGAAAAGACGAATGGGGCGGAACGTTAGAAGGACGCGCAAAGTTTTTGCGCAGTATTATTTGCGCGGTCAGGGAGGCGGTCGGTACCGACTTCCCCCTGGGAGTTAAACTCGGCGCCTGCGATGACGATCCGAACGGATTAAAGATTGAAGAAACTCTGCAAATCGCAAAATGGCTTGCCGCGCCGAAGGAGCGGCCGGAAGAAGATGGAATAGATTTTATTGAAATTTCCGGCGCCTTCCGGTCCGATATTGCCCTGCGAAGGGTGGGGCCGGGGAAAAATGAGGGATACTACTTGCCTTTTGCCGCCCAGTTTAAGAAAGAAATGAAAATTCCGGTTTTTGCCGTGGGTGGCCTGCGCAGTCTGGAAAAAATGAATGAAGCGTTGTCCTTAAATCAATGCGATGCGGTGGCGATGTCCCGTCCGCTGATTTGCCAGCCGGATTTGCCGATTATTCTCCGCGCGGAGGGAAAGAGCGAATGCCGCGGGTGTAATCTTTGCTTGGTAAAACATGATCAACTGACCGCCTGCCACGCCCGGAAAATCAATAAGAATTGACAACGGAGTTTTAAGAACTTAGCATCACATCTTGTTTTCGGAGTTTGGCTTGATTTTCTGAAACGGCGATTTTCATTACAGGAGGAAGATAAATCATGACGATTGATTTTAGCCAGGAACGTTGGCAGGCAGTGAAGAAAAACGCGCGGGACTGGTGGGCAGGAAAACTTTCCCGGCCGCTGATTCATATGACGCTTTTCGGCCGTTCGCCGGGGCGGGCGGAACCGAAACTGTCTTGCGTTGCAAAAGAAAAGACTTCGTATGACTTGTCAGTAACCCCTGAAGAAATTGTGGATCGTTGGGATTATAAGCTTTCCGGTCAGGAATTTCTCGGAGACTCGTTTCCTTGCGTGTGGCCGGATTTCGGCGCCGGCGTTTTGGCGGCATTTATGGGAGCAAAGGCCGAGCCCGGCGAGGGAACGATTTGGTTTCATCCCGACAAGGACCGGGAACTGAAAGATGTCCACTTTGCCGTTAATCCGGACAGTATATGGTTAAGGCGTATTAAGGATATTTGTCGCGTTGCCATTGCCCGGTGGAAGGGAATGGTTCAGGTCGGCATGACCGATCTCGGCGGCAATCTGGATGTTCTTTCAACCTTTCGTCCGGGCGAGAAACTGCTCCTGGACCTGATTGACTCTCCGGACGAGGTTAAACGTCTTACCTGGGAGGAGCATGCGGCGTGGTGGAAGGTGTTTGATGAGATAAATGCCGTTTTGAAGCCGATGAACCCGGGTTATACCGCCTGGGCGCCTGTTTTTTCCGAGACGCCGTCTTACATGCTCCAGTGCGATTTTTGCTATATGATCGGGCCGAAAATGTTTGACAAATTTGTCAAACCGGAGTTGGAAGCATCCTGTAATAAGCTTGGCCATGCGTTCTATCATCTGGATGGCATTGGCGAACTGCCGCATCTTGATTCACTGCTCGCGATCAAGGAATTGAAAGGAGTGCAATGGGTTCCCGGAGAGGGCAGGCCACAGGGCGAGAGTTGGCCGGATGTGTACCGGAAAATAATCAAGGCCGGCAAGCGCGCGCAATTTGTCGGTGATTGGCGGAATTTTGATAAACTTATGAATCAGGTTGGCGGGGCCGAGAATTTTATTATTTTTGGCGCGGCGCCGATAAGCCAGCGGCGTGAAGTAGAATCCTTCCTCAAACGCTACGGCGCCATGCAGGGGTAAAGGCGAGGGGGGTAAAAATCATCTCCTTGCTTGACAAGTCGTTATAAAGAATGAGAAATTATTAACCAGGTGAATAGGCTGTCAGGCTCCGCCGAAGCACTACGCCCAGGCGAGTAGGCATTAAGCTTGAAGCAGTTTTGGATTGTTCTGAAATCGAAAATCCTAACAGCCTTCAGCTTACAGTCTAAACAACTTGGGTACGACGGATAAATATGCTATTTCCTGTGGTAAATGAAGTCTGGCCGTTTTTTTTCGGAACACTGTTCCTCTTTTTACTGCTGGGTTTGTTCGCCCGGCTTCTGAAGTGGAAAAGAACGGCAGTCGTTTGTTATTTGCTAGCTGTGCTTGGCGCCGGCTTTATGCTTTTTTTCTTCCGCAATCCCGAAAGGATTCCACCATCTGATCCGGCCGTAATCGTCGCCGGCGCCGACGGCACCATTATGGCGGTTAAAGAAATGCGCGAGGATTTTTTTCTTAAAACAGACGTTGTCCGCATCAGTGTTTTTTTAAGTCTCTTGGATGTTCATATCAACCGCGCTCCAATGGGAGGCAAGATAGCTTTCCTGCAATATTATCCGGGGAAAAGATATTTCACTTTCATGGAAAAATCGTCCGATTATAACCAGCACAGCTCCATTCTCATTGAAAACACCCGGACGCGCTGTCTGATTAACCAGATTGTCGGCCCGGTGGCGCGGCGCGTTGTTTATTGGCTGGAATTGGGGCAAACGGTAAAGACGGGCGACCAAATCGGGATGATGAAATTTGGATCGCGGCTTGACATGTATTTCCCGAAAGCCGATGTTGAGGTGCTCATTAAACCGGGCGCAAAAGTTATGGCGGGTGTTACTGCGGTGGCCAGATTAAAATCAGCCGTTGGAGGAGTGGTAAAATGAGTTGGCGTCAAATCATTCCCACAATTGTTACGCTATTGGCGATGCTTTGCGGTTTTTTCAGCATATTGCTGGCCATTGAGGGGGAAAAACACTTCCTTCTATCGGCCCAGTTTATCATGCTGGCGATGATGCTGGATGGCTTGGACGGCAATTTTGCCCGTCTTTTGAAGGGAACCTCGTTGTTTGGCGCGGAACTGGACACATACGTTGATTTAACTGCCTTTGGCTTGGCGCCGGCGATTCTTATTTATCAGGTGGCTTTGCAAAGGCATGTTGACTGGCGCATCCTGATGACCTCATTGGTTGTGCTTTCCGGCGTTATCCGTTTGGCGCGGTTTAAGGTGCATGATCCCGCGCGGGGACAGTCGGGCTATTGCGGTTTGCCCATTACGGCCAGCGCCGGCTGGGTGGCTATATTTGTCATGATGAGTGAGACCAAGATATTTGCCAATTTTTTCCAGCTTGGATATGGACCGGTGGGCGTTTTATTTTTGAGCGGGGTTCTGGTGATGATTACCCTCCAAGTATCAAACGTGCGCTATCCGAAGCCCACTAAGTTTCCGGCCATTTTTATCCCGTGTGTTGTCCTTGTCCTGCTCCTCTTTGTGACAAGCAAATATACGGCGCCCGTGGCGGCCCTGATCATTTTGCTTCTCGGTGTCATATACGTGGTCATTGGACCGTTTTTCCCGGGGATAATGAGAAGATTGTCTTCGTCAACAAAAGCGGACGTCAATGACAGTGCAGAGCAGGATGAAAATTGTATTTGACGGTTCTCCTTGCCTTCGTCCCGAGGCGCTAGCGCTCGGGACTCCACGCTCCGCCCAGGCGAGCGCGGTGACGAGTCGGTGGAGTTCCGCCAAGGCTTCATTTCATTGTCTGGATTTTACTCAAAATGCAAAACGATAAGGATCAGTTGATTGCCAAAATAGTCAAAAACATAGAAAGTTACGTTGAATATCTCAAAGATAATAACGTAACTGAAATTGTTTCATGTTCTTGCGGTCGGAAAATGGAAAAAAGTCAGGAGAAAGCAATGGGGCCGGGCGAAAGTGTGCCGCCGAAAGAAGGTTTAAAAGCAATAGCTGCCGCGGTCGCGGCATGCACGAAATGTGCGCTTCATCAAAAACGGACAAAAACAGTTCCGGGGCAGGGGAACAACCGTCCGGAAATTCTTTTTATTGGTGAAGGCCCGGGCGAGGATGAAGACCGTCAGGGACTGGCATTTGTCGGCCGGGCCGGGCAATTGTTGACCAGGCTGATTGTCCGCATGGGCTTTACCCGGGACGAAGTGTTTATCGCCAACATTGTCAAGTGCCGTCCGCCGAATAACCGGAAACCTTTGCCCGAAGAGATAAACGCATGCCGGCCTTATCTTGAACAGCAAATTGCCGTTTTGAATCCGAAAGTGATAGTTCTCCTGGGCGCCAGCGCGCTGGAGGGGCTCATTCCGTCCGAATTGCCGGGGAGAACAATATCAAAGGTGCGCGGCAAATGGCTTGAATACAAAAACATTCCAGCCATGCCCACTTTTCATCCTTCCTACCTGTTGCGCAATCAGTCGGCGATGTGGGACGTCTGGAACGATATGCAACTGGTGTTGAAGCATCTGGGGCGCGAGGTTCCGGGGAAAAAATAAAAACATTAAGACTTAACAATAAACTTATTGTTTTTAAATTCAATCAGCGTGCCGGCAAGTTTGCTTAAATCGTTTCCATTTTTCCCAAGATATTTCAAGGGATTATCGAAGCCAACTTTCCAGAGCTGGGTTTCGGTGAGCAGATTTAACGAAGCCATGAAATTCATGCATTGAACCATATTGGCCGAAGACCCTGCCAGGTAGGGAGTGTTGGCGAAACTGATCCTGCCGTTGGGCGCTAACACTGTTTTTTCGCCGAGAAATTCGTATTCTCCCGGAGGCATTCCGGCAATATAGGCGGCATCACTGACAACAATAAACTTTTCCATGGATTTGGCGCGCAAAGCCACCTTGATAAAATCGGCCGGAAGATGGTGTCCATCGGTAATAAACATGCCGAAAATATCATCGCAGGCCAACTGCCACCAGAGTGGATTCTGGTGGCGGTTGATCATGTTCGGCATGCCGTTGCCAAGATGAGTGCTGGCGGTGGCTCCGGCCTTCACGGCTTTGATCATGACATCGTCTTCGGCAAAGTGATGACCCATTGAAATTTTAATGCCGTTTTTGGCGGCATATTTAATAAAAGGAATAGCGCCTTCTGATTCCGGCGCCACCGTTAGTATCACAATATTACCTTCAGCCAAATCCTGAAAACGTTTCAGCAATTCTATGTCAGGTTTAATCACATGCTCCGGTGGATGGGCGCCGCGCGCGCCTTCCATTGAGGAAATAAATGGACCCTCGAGATGCAGTCCGAGGATATGTTGCGCCAATTCGACGTCTTTCATAGCCTTGGCGAAAAGTGGGAGGGTATGTTCGTAGACTTGGCGGCTGTTGGTGCAGATCGTAGGACAGTAGGCAATTGTCCCAACCGCCATTAATTCAGCGGTAACCTTGCGAATTTCATCAAGTGTCAGCTTTGATGAAGTAAAAGTAATTCCTTTATAACCGTTGACTTGCAGATCTATAAATCCTTTGTGTTTCATGGTGATCCTTTTATTAAGTACGGTTCAAGGTTCAGGCTTGCCCTGCGCTAGCCAGGGGTTCACAGTTCAAGGTTAGTAGATCGTGAATCGTCGCTCGTAAATCGTATTTTTTCGTTCACTCTGAATTTTCTCATGCTGGCTACTGACTACTGTCTCCTGGCTTCTTTTGTGCCTATCTGCTCCATGGCGGAACAGCCGGCAGAAGCGCTTCAAATTCCTTGATCAAATTGTTCTCGTAACTGCCGCCGTATGTTCCGTTAATGAATTTTGCATAGGCCTCTTTGTGGAATCTTTCCCATGAAGCTTCTTCATGTCCGGGATTAATCGGATAAAAATGGGCGGAATTGCCCTTGGCCGCGCCTTGATCGCCGGGAGCGTCCCCGATCATCATAATTTTATTGCAATCATAGCGCTTGTTGGTGGCCATATGGATGTGTTCTTTTTTTGTGCCCAATTCCTGTCCGGCAATGACCCGCACAAAACTCATCAGGTTATGTTCCTCCCATTCGCGCACAAGCGCTTCGGTGGGGGTTTGCGAAACGCATATGGCATCGGCATTCTTTTTAATCTGCTGGAAACTTTCGCGCACCCATTTGAAGGGCGGCACATTTTTGACCGTTTTGGCGATATCGGCGTTGACCTCCTTGCTCCATTTCAGAATGGAGGCAAGCTCCTCGTCGCCAGAGGCTTTGACCGCCTTTTCCAACTCCGCATTGCTCAAGGGAACGCCGGAGTCAATGAACTTTTTCAATGATTTAAATTCCGGCAGTTTAACTTTTGAAGCGATAATTTCCGGACGGGTGCGGATCAGGTCAATTGACAGGAGCAGGCACGGGAACCGGTTTCTGCCGCGGTGGATTGAATAGAGGTTCACGAATTCCGCCGATTCGCGCACGTATTTTTCAATTGGTTCAAAATGCCAATGGCTGACAATGATCTTGTGGAAGCATTTTTTCTGCTTGAGATCCATCGTCGGAAATACGCATCCATCCGAGTCAATGCCCACGAAAAAATCATGATCGGGCTTGAAATTGATCAAATCATCCTTGGTAAAGACATGGGCCTTGCTCATTACTTATCCTCCAGCCATTCGGTGTGGAAAAATTCACCGCGTTTGCGGTCGGTGCGTTCGTAGGTATGCGCGCCGAAATAATCGCGCTGGGCCTGGAGGAGATTAGCCGACAGGCGTTCGCTGCGATAGCTGTCGTAATATGCCAGCGCGGAACTGAATGCCTGCATGGGAATGCCTAGCCGGCATGATTCTGCCACCACTTTTCTCAGGCTTTCTTGGTTCTTTTTCAGAATATTGCGGAAATATGAATCCAGCATGAGATTGGCCAGCAAAGGATTGTGGTCGAAGGCTTCCTTGATTTTACCGAGGAATCTGGCCCGGATAATACAGCCGCCACGCCACATCAGGGCGATATCGCCGAATTTCAGTTCCCATTTGTATTCTTTGGCCGCGGCGCGCATCAGGGCGTAACCCTGGGCATAGGAACAGATCTTGGCCGCATAAAGCGCTTTCCTTATGGTTTCAACGAAAGCGGTTTTGTTGCCGCGGAATTTGGCGGAAGATCCGCTGAGTATTTTAGCGGCGGCGACCCGCTCCTCTTTAATGGCCGAAATACACCGCGCGAAAACTGCTTCGGCGATAGTTGGCGCCGGGATACCCAGGTCAAGCGCCGCCTGGCTGGTCCATTTGCCGGTTCCTTTTTGTCCGGCCGTGTCAAGAATGATGTCCACCATTGGTTTGCCGGTTATTTTATCCTTCTTGCCGAGGATATCAGTGGTGATTTCAATCAGGTATGAATCAAGTTCGCCCTGGTTCCATTTCTTGAAAATCTTATGCATGGCCGGAGCATCCAATTTCAGGCCGGATTGCATAATACTGTAAGCTTCGCAAATCAACTGCATATCGCCGTATTCAATGCCGTTATGGACCATTTTGACGAAGTGGCCCGCGCCGTCATTGCCCACCCATTCACAACAGGGCGAGCCATTTTCAACCTTAGCGCAGATTGACTGGAAAATGTCTTTGACATAAGGCCAGGCTTTCGGCGACCCGCCGGGCATGATGCTGGGCCCCTTTAAGGCGCCTTCTTCACCGCCGGAAACCCCGGTGCCGATGAAAAGAAATCCTTTTTCCTCAAGTGATTTTGTGCGGCGGATGGTGTCCGGGAAATGAGAGTTGCCGCCGTCAATGATAATGTCGCCCGGTTCAAGGATGGGGATCAATTGGTCAATAAAATCATCCACCGCCTTGCCGGCCTTGACCATGAGCATGACCCGGCGCGGCTTCTTGAGCGAGTCGACAAGTTCCTTGATGGAGTGAGCGCCGATTATTTTTTTGTTCTTGGCTTTGCCGTTGATGAAATCGTCAACCTTGGAAACCGTCCGGTTGAATACCACCACGGTATGGCCGCGACTTTCCATGTTTAACACTAGATTTTCGCCCATTACCGCCAAACCAATCAGTCCTATGTCAGCTTGTTTCATTATTATCCTCCTATGTTTTTAAAAGGCATCTTATTAAATCGTTCCGCTTGGTCAATGTAAAAAAATGATCTAACATAATGCCTTGGTTGCGGGGGAAAACATCGAAACATGGGAAATAAGTATATGCCTTGGGACTTTTTTATATGTTTTTCCAATTGTCTCCGTTGTTTTGCCGTGATAGTCTAAAAAAAATTAGAAAGGATATACTTAAATGAAAAATAATCCAAAACTGCAAATGCGTCCGAGCAAAGTCCTGGCCAAATTGCGCGCGGGCGAGATAGTCAGCTGTTATAAATTAAATCTGGATTCGGCCCGGGCGGCGGACATAGTCGCATTGGCCGGCTTTGACTGTATATGGACATGCCGGGAACACATTGCCAATGATTATGATTTGATTGAGCGCCAGATTTGGGCCGCCAAGTGCCATGATGTTGACGTGGTGGTGCGCGTGCCGCGCGGCAGTTATAGCGACTATATCCGTCCCTTAGAGCTCGATGCGTCCGGTATTATGGTGCCGCACGTCATGAACGCGGAAGATGCGCGCAATGTTGTCCGCATGACCCGCTTTCATCCGATCGGGCGGCGTCCGGTTGACGGCGGTAACGCCGACGGCCAATACTGCAACATTGATTTTTGCGATTACCTTAAACAGGCCAATGAACAACGGTTCGTCATTGTTCAGATTGAAGACCCGGAGCCGCTTGCCGAGCTTGACGCAATTGCCCAGGTCAGGGGGATTGATATGCTCTTTTTTGGTCCCGGGGATTTCAGCCATAGCATCGGCGCCCCGGGCGACTGGAATCATCCGCTCATAGTTGATACAAGGCGCCGGGTGGCGGAAGTTGCCCGGAAGCACGGCAAGTGGGCCGGCACGGTGGGAAGCCCCGACAATATGGGTGATTTAATTGCCTTAGGGTATCAGTTCATCAATTTGGGATCCGACGTCAGGGCTCTTTCTATCAATTGCCGGACTATTGTTCAGTCTTTTGCCGACCTGAAAATGTTAAAAAAGAAAAAATAATATTCAAAAGGTGTTTTATGAAAGTGCTTGAAAGTTTTTCGCTCAAAGGCAAGGTTGTGCTTATTACCGGTGGGGCGGGCTTGTATGGTCGCCAGATTGTGGAAGCATTGGCTGAAGCCGGCGCCAAAACTTATACCGCTTCCCGCAATGTTGCCGCTCTTGAAAAAGTGGCGGAAATCCACCGGCAACGCGGCGAGGATGTTACCGTGCTGCAGTTTGATCAGGGCGATGAACAATCGGCGTTGACGGTTCGCGACCGGATTCTCAAAGAAAGCGGCAAAATTGATATTTTGGTCAATAACTCCGTGGCGCGCCCAATGAGCGGATTTAAGGATAAAATTGAAAACTTTGCCGAAAGCATGCGAATTAACGCGACGGGACTGTTCAGCATTACCCGCGCCATCGGCGATGTGATGAGTAACGGCGGTTCTATTATCAATATTGGTTCAATCATGGGGCTGATCGGACCCGAACCCGCCAATTATCGAGGCACGACCATGAGCGGGTTCTATCCGGAATATTTCTTTCACAAAGGCGGCATGGTTAATTTAACCCGTTTCCTGGCCAGTTATTACGGCAGCAAAGGCATCCGCTGTAACTGCATCCACCCGGGCGGATTCAAAACCGAAAAAATGCCGGAGGCGTTTGTCCGGCAATACTGCGAACGCACCTGCCTTGGACGCCTTGCCAATGAAATGGATTTGAAAGGCATTATTGTTTTTCTTGCTTCCGACGCTTCTGTCTACGTTACGGGAGCAAACATTCCAATTGACGGCGGATATACCGCAAAATGAAATCATATCATGAAGACTACCGTATTTCATGAATATAATCTTTCCCAATTCATGTTGGGGACGGTTCAATTTGGCATTCCATACGGAATAGCAAACAGAACCGGTCAGTCTTCCTACCAAACGGTGCTCAAAATTTTGGAACACGCCGCGGCGAACGGCGTTAATTGTCTGGACACGGCAGCAGCTTACGGTGACAGCGAAAAAATAATCGGCCGGGCCATGCGGGAACTTGGAATTGCCGACAAAATGATAGTTGTCACTAAAGTGCCTCATTTGGATGACAACCTGAAACCGGCGGAGGCGGACAGGTTAGTCCGGCAGGGCGTTGAAACCTCTTTAAAAAATCTGCAATTGGACAAGTTGCAGATTTGCCTCTTTCACCAAGAAAGTAATGCAATCTATGCCTATTCATTGCAAAAAATGAAAGAGAAAGGATTGGTCAAACATATCGGGATTTCGGCCAATTCGCCTGAATGGGCTTTGAAGGCGGTCCGCTCAGGTCAGTTTGAGGCCATGCAACTTCCCACCAGTATTCTTGACCAGCGCTATATAAAAAACGGCATATTTCATGAGGCCAAACGCAACGGCATTGCCTTGTTCGTCAGGAGCGTGTATTTGCAGGGATTGCTGTTCTTGCCGGAAAACGAGATGCCGGCGGAATTATCGCCGGTGATAGAAGTGCGGCGCCGTTTGGAGCAACTGGCCGCCAAGGCAAATATGAGCCTTATTGAACTGGCCGCGCGTTTCGTCATGAGTCTTGAGGGGGTGGATTGTCTCGTGTTGGGCCTGGAAACGAATGAACAACTACAGGCCAATCTGAAATTATTTGAGCAGCCGTCTCTGAGTCCTGAACTGCTTCGTGATATTTTTGAAACTGTGCCGCAACTGCCGGAAAAAATTATCGTTCCCTACCTTTGGCCGAAAAAATCCGGCTAACACGCCTTGCAACCTGGCCGGCTTTAATTATATGATGAGGCCAATATGAACTGGGGCGTATTCTGGTCTTTTTTGAGCGCTTTTTTGTGGAGCACAACCTTTGTTTGCGCCCGCTACCTGTTGGCCGGGCGCAGTGTTGATCCAATGACGCTGTCGGCTTTACGTTTTGTCATCGGCGGCGGCTTCTTGTTGACCGTTGGGTGGTTCTGGCGCCGGCGCCAGATAACCGTAATCCGTTGGCCGGACTTTGCCCGTTGTCTGTTATTGGCTTTGTTTGGCATTGTCGGCATGAGCGTTTTTCTGTTCTTTGGCCAGCAATATACGGGCGCCATCAACAGCTCCATCATCATGCAGGCCAGTCCTGTTTTTATTGCCTTGCTGGGTATCCTGATCGGTGAGCGGCTGAGTTGGAAGGGTTTCATCGGCATCCTTGCCGGCCTGCTTGGAACAGCAATGGTGATGAATATATTGACATTAAATGGGTTTCAGATGACGTTCACCCAGAACAGCCGCGGCGATCTATTGGTGCTGACGGCCGCGGCCTGCTGGGCGGTTTATTCCGTGTTCAGCAAGTCGCTGGTAAATAAACTCGGCGGCTATGCCTCCACCACCTGGGTCATGGTTGCCGGAGCGTTGGAGCTGATCGTTCTGCGTTGCGTCTGGCCTGTGCCCGCAATCTGGCCCGACCATCCGCAAAAATGGATGGCGGTCATATATCTGGCATTATTCCCGACGGCCATTGCCTTCTTTGCGTGGTATGAGGCCATGCGGCTGATTAAATTATCATTGTTAAATGTCATGCAATATCTCACGCCGGTTTTCACGATTTTGCTGGCTTGGGCGTTTTTAAGCGAGCGGATAACTCTCTGGCAATTGGCCGGTATCGGCGTCGTCATGCTTGGTATTATGCTGGTTTCCTGGCGGCGTCGTTTGCGCTGATCATGGAACACCGCATTCGGTCAAGCTGGTTGATAAATCAGAATATCTGATCAATGGTTGGTTTTTCCATAAGCCAGCATGATGCTATTTCATCTGCCGGAGCCATTCGCTTGTTCCGGTGCACACCATTTGAACCGCCACGGCCGAAACGATAAGCCCGGTGATCCGGATCAGGGGACCGGCGGCATGTAGCCGGTCCAGCAAACTCCCAATCTTCCTTGAGAAGAGCATTAAAACAAGGTTGATAGCGAGCGCCAATAACAGCGCAATTAATGTGGCAACAACGCCGTGCTCTGAGGCATAAGCGATGGATGCGGTAATGGTGCCCGGACCGGCAATCAAAGGAGCGCCCAGCGGGACAACTGACATTTCTTCAGGGTGGGGCTGGTGCGGATCATTTTCATAAAATCGTCCCTGTTGCACCGCTTTCAAGCCGAAAAGAAACAAAATAATACCGCCGGATATCTGCAGTGAATATACTTCAATGCGAAATAAGTCGGAAAGCAGCACATGCCCGAAGGTTGACAGAAGAACAAGAATTCCAAAGGCAGTCAAGGTTGCCTTGAGTGAAATTTCCCATATCAACTTCCGTGAAAGGGGCGGGTCAATTGAAGACAACAAGAGCACTTTGCTCGCCGGATTGATCAAGGCAAGGAAATATATGCTGGCTGCAAGCAGAATGTTCCAATTCATATCCATGTCTATTGTTAGTTTATTATTTTGCTTTCATCTCTGCAATCATTTTATTGAATTCTTCCTCGTTGAGAACAGGGACGCCGAGTTCATTGGCTTTTTTCAGTTTTGATCCGGGCTCGCCGCCGGCGACCACGAAAGAAGTCTTTTTTGAAACACTTTCAGCGGTCCGGCCGCCAAGTTGCCGGATAAGCTCTTCGGCCTCTGTCCGCGAATAATTGCCAAGCGTGCCGGTAAGCACGAATGTTTTCCCGGCCAGTTTTGCATTTTTTTCCCTTCCTTCCTGTTTCTTTGCGCCGGCCGTGCAATTAACCCCGGCTTTCTTCAGGCGGGCAATCAACTGCCGGTTTCTTTCCAACTTAAAGAAGGCAACTATGTTCTCGGCCGCCACCGGTCCCATATCGGGTATTTTTTCCAATGTACCCTTGTCGGCGGCCATGAGTTCATCAATTTGCTCAAACTGTGTTTCGAGTGTTTGTGCCATTTTAGCGCCGACTTGCCGGATGCCGAGCGAGAAAATCAGCCGCCATAAATCGCGTTTCTTACTGGCTTCCAAAGCGTTGACAATATTCCCGGCTGATTTTTCAGCCATGCGTTCCAGCGCGGCGAACTGCCCGGTTTTCAGAGAATACAAATCGGCCGGGTTTGCGACCAGTTTTTGATCAACAAGCTGGTCAACAATTGCCTCGCCCAATCCATCTATATCCATCGCGCCACGCGCGGCAAAGTGGCGTAGCCACCTTTTAAGTTGGGCGGGGCACTGTAAATTCTCGCAGCGATAGGCAACTTCCTCCGCGCGGCGGGTTATTTCACCGCCGCAGACCGGGCATTTTTTCGGCATTGCAAAGATGCGTTCGTTGCCCTTGCGCGCGGCAATATTTACTTCAATCACCTCCGGGATAACCTCGCCGGCTTTTTCAATGAAAACCCGGTCGCCGATGCGGATATCCTTGCGCTGGATTTCTTCCGCGTTGTGCAATGTGGCGCGGTTGATTGTTGAGCCGGAAACAAAGACCGGTTCCAGCTCGGCCACCGGTGTCAGCACGCCCGTGCGGCCGACCTGGACGGTAATGGCTTTAAGCGTGGTTTCGGCGCGTTCCGGCTCGTATTTGAATGCAACCGCCCAGCGCGGACTCTTGGCCGTTGAGCCCAGCTGGTCGTAAAACGCGCGCTCGTTGACCTTCAGTACGCCGCCATCCATTTCAAACGGGAAGGCGCCTTTCATTGCTTTAAGTTTGTCCAGGGCTTTAAGCGCCTCTTCAATGGAAGCGCATTCCCAGTATTTTGAAGGCGTTTTCAAACCGAATAATTCAAGGCATGCAAGCATTTCTTTGTGCGTTTCAAATTCAATGCCGTCGATTTCACCGGATCCATAGAAAATAGCGTCCAGCGGCCGTTTGCTTACTTGGCGCGGATCAAGCAGCTTTAATGAGCCGGCGGCGGCATTGCGCGGATTGGCGAATAATTCAAGACTGTCTTTTTCGCGTTCGCGGTTTAATGCCAGAAAACCATTGCGGGTCATAAAAACCTCGCCTCTGACTTCAATGACCAGCGGCATTTTACCGCCTGAAAGCCGCAGGGGAATTGATTTAATCGTGCGCAGATTGGCGGTGATATCGTCACCGGTTGTTCCGTCGCCGCGCGTGCTTCCGAGCGCCAGCCGTCCTTTTTCATAGCGCAACGAGATTGCCAGCCCGTCAATCTTCGGCTCAAGAATGTAACTGAATCTTTTCTCCGGCAAAAGGCGTTGAACGCGTTCATGGAAATTGACAAGTTCTTCGCGGCTGTAAGTATTGGCAAGGCTCATCATCGGCACGCGGTGGCGGACCTGGCTGAATTCCTTCAATGGTTCTCCGCCGACCCGTTGGGTTGGCGAGTCGGGCGCGCCGAGGGCCGGGAATTGCTGCTCCAATTCCTCAAGTTCCGCGTAAAGGCGGTCATATTCGCGATCCGGAATCTCGGGGCGGTCCAGGACATAATACAGGTGGTTGTGCCGTTCAATGGCTTTGCGCAGGTGATTTATTCTCTTTTCCGCTTCTACCAGATTCATGAGCGCTAATATTAACAGAGAAGAGAAAAATTACGATATTGTTTTTAATTTTAAATCATGATATCCTATTCTTGTGAAAATTAAAAACTATCTGGAATTGACGGGAAAATGGGCGGCTTTAACGGTCTTTGTTTTTATTTTATTATCAGTTTATGGGGAGGAACAGAAAATGAGTGAAAATAATCGCAGGATAGTGCGCGAGGCATGCGGGGCTGGGCGTTGGTTCCCGGACGGCAAGGCGGCGCTTCAAAAAATAGTTAACGGATTCATTGATCAGGCCGAGGTCGGTGAGCTTAAAGGGCGTATTATCGGTGTAATATCGCCCCACGCCGGCTATGCTTATTCCGGCCCGGTCGCCGGTTATGTTTTTAAGGCAATCAAAGAGCAAGCGGATAAAGGCAATGCGCCGGATACGGTCGTCATTCTCGGTTTCAGTCATCGCGGCAGTTTTCCGGGAGTCGTGTTGATGGATGGCGACGCGATAACTACTCCACTCGGGGAGGCGGTCCTTGACCGCGAGGCGGTCCAGGTTTTGACGTCAAACCGCAATGCTATAAAACTTGATTATGCGCCCCATCATGGCGAGCATTCGGCCGAGAATCAGATTCCGTTTGTGCAGGTTGTGCTTCCCAAGGCCAAGCTTGTTGTAGCGTTGATGGGCGACCATAATCCGCAGTCAATCAACCAGCTTGTGAGCGGTCTTACCGATCTTGCAAAGCGGAAGAAAATATTGGTGGTGGCAAGTTCCGATATGTTGCACGATCCCGATTATGATCTTGTGACCCGCACCGACAAGGCGACCCTGAAAATTGTTGAATCCATGGACGATAAAAAACTTCTCCAGGGATGGAGTTATGACCGGCAGATATTTTGTGGAATGGCGCCGGTTGCGGTTGCCATGCGCTTCGCGGCCGGACAGGAGTGCAAGCAAGGGACGGTTTTAAAATACGAAAACAGCGGTGATAAGCATCCTGAAAGCCGCGGCCAATGGGTTGTCGGCTACGGCGCGGTTGTGTTCCTTGCCCCGGACCGGTAAAAAGTGAGCAATAAAAGAATTTCACAAATACGTAGCAAATAGGAAGCTCGTAATGGTTTGTTTGGTTCCGAATCTGGATTCCCGATCAGGTCGGGAATGACATTCGCGCAGGTAAAGTTATTCAAAAAGCATGATAGCCGGAAACAAATTCGTCTGTCATTCCCGCGAAGGCGGGAATCCAGTGATATTCATTGTGAAATTTTTCTTTTGACTGAAAATTCGGGCGCTTCCCGGATGCATTGGCCGAGAATTTTCATCGCCTGGCGAAAATGCTGTCTGCTTTCCAGTTTGTATTCGGAACGAATTTCTTCGGTCTTTGAGCCGACATCCCTGGCCGAGCTCCCTGGCCGGCGCTCGGGCATAGGCGGGCAGGCCTTCCAGCCGGGTGAAACCAGGTCATCCGGCGGCAAGGCAATCTGTTCCCAGTTATGGAACAATCGTCCCCAGTCGCTTTGCAGGGCTTTTAGTAACAGTTCCTGGTGAGCCGGGTACCAGTAAAAATCATGATACAAGACGCTGGCAATATATGACCACGGGGCCAGAATTGTTTTCAACGACCATTCCAGTGGCGTCTTCAACGGTCCCCAGTAAATCTTGTGCTGCATCCGGCTGGCAAAAGTCATTTTTTTGAATGGGCCCGTAAAATGCCAGTTTTCTTTGGCGGCCTCAATATCGCCTTTAATTTCAATGTCCGCCGGATTACCGCAGCCCAGCCCGCGATCGTGAGCAAGGCGAATGAATTTTATATCACGCAAAGGGTCAAAGCCCATAAGTTTCGCGGCAACAGCGTCAATTGCAACCTGGTCGGACGAGGCAAGGATAATATTTTTTGTGTAAGGGGTCATACACCTTGGCCCGGGTCCGTCGCCGGCAAAGGTGCCGTCCATGACCGCAAATATTCCGGAATGAATCTTTTGCTGAATCATCAGGAGATCAACCAGCGTTTCGTGAATCACGGGATGGGTCCAATGGCGTTTTTCGTTCAGCAGTCCGCCGAAGGCGTTCTTCATCGCGCCGGTGGTGGTGGTGAATACGTGGGTTTTGACGGTCGGCAGATGAATAATATTTTCGCCGATGAATGATTTAGGAATCATGAAACCGTCCGGGTAGACTTTGTTCAGGACAAGGAATTTGTCGGCCAGGTGGCCGACCGCGTCTCTTACGTTAATCCATTCATTGCCCTCATCGTATAAATGCGTATTTGCAAGGTTGTGGGCCTGAACAACGTTGACTTGTTTGTTTTCGCGTTCTCCGAGACGCGCGTCAATGACTACCGTCCGGTTATGGCAGGCATGTAGTTTGTGCATATCATAGCCGTCGCGTTTTAAGGCGCGGATTACGCCATCCAACTGCCACGGCGTGGTTGAACTGCCCGGGAAAAAGAAATGCCAGCTGATGTTTATCTTTAAGGCGGTATCGCTGGTCTTGGACAGAACCGACTGATAATCCGCCAGATTCATCAGCCGGTGATAGTCTTCCAACACCGTTGCCGGCGACGTCTTCAGGACGGCTACAATAGATTTATTTGGCTTCATAACCACTTGATCCGAACATTTCACGAGCAACGTGCAATGTTCGCCCTACGGGCTTCGACGTGAACGACTTGCGTCGTTCGTGCTCAGGGTTAACCTTGAGCAAGGCGCAATATGCGCCGCGCCGAAACTTTGGCTACAAATTATTGTAGCCAAAGCACATATTTCGCAAGCGGAAATCCGCTAATGAAACATATGGGTTAATAATAGATGATGGAAGAATTTAGCACAAACAAAAATACAGCGCTATGTTTGCGGAGGGTGTAGGACAAATTCTTTGGTCCATTCCAAAAGTCACCCACCCCGGCCTTCGGCCACCCCTCCGATGGATGTGAACTTAAGAAGTTAAGGGGCAAGAGGTTACGATCCCCTCCTTGGAGGGGTGCCCAACGGGCGGGGTGGGTCGGATTGTATCTGTTACCGTACAATATCAAAAATTATATCTTACACCTGTTTGCAGAGTCTACTGACTACTGAATTATGACTACCTGCTTCAAGCCATTTCCCGGGCCAATTTAAGCAGGCGTTTGATTTTTCCGAGCTCATTCATATTACCCATAGCAAACGAGATAATATAAGGTTCACATCCGGCAATTTTTCTGTATAGATTTTCAAGCTGTTCACCCGTCAAATCGCGGGTGTCCCAGAACTGAATTCGGCTCTTAAACCGGCACGGACATTTTTTACTGAGCAATTCCGGCGTTACGTATTGATTGGCCGAAGGGTCATAATATTTAATATTCAAATCGCGCAGGAAAGGCAGATGGCCTTCGCGCAATAATTCGCTGTGCAGGTGTCTTTCGGTTGATTTTAACCCGTCATAAATACGGTTCCAATATGGAACGACAAATTCGCCGAAAATCTCCGGCGGCAGCATTCCGGCAAAATCGTCGGGAATACCGCGCGGACCGGGCTCAACGGGAGCATTGCCGTTAAAATGCCGGTGCAAAGCCTCAACATAATGGAGCGCACTTTCCGTGCAGAAATTCAACAACCGATGGGCGCGCTTCGGGTCATCATAGGGCAGTGTCAAAAAATCATGGCCCATCAATAATACGGCGCTGGTAATTGGTCCTTCCAAGCCATGTCCAATGAATTGTGATAAGGCGTCTTTTCGACGTTTGCCCAGTTCGGCGGCAATTTTTAGACGTTTTTGGATAAGAGGGGCGGCCAGATAATTTCCCGGTTCTTTCAGGTTGTCTATTTCTTCCGGTGTTTTGATCAGTGGGAAAACATTCGGCTCGCCGTCTTCCGGAAATTCCACTTGCGCTCCAAGCGAAACAACGTGCGGATAGGCAAATCCGCCCAGCCGCGGGCTGGGCGCTTCAACACCGAGTTCCTCGGCCAGAGGCTTAATGCCGTCAAAGGCGCACAAAATTGCATCTACTTCAAAGTGCATGCTTTTCAGTTTTATACCGGCGTTTTCGGCGAGAAGCGAATCGCTAAAATAAAATAAATACGGCTGTGACATGATTTTCCTCCTGTTTTGTTGATTATGTTTTAGTCCCTAAATAATACGTTGCCGGTATTCGGACGGCGTGCACCCGGCCATTTTTTTGAACCAGCGCGAAAAATAACCGGCATCTTCAAACCCGGATTGGGCGGCAATTTGTGACGCCGTCTTATCCGTTGAGCGCAGTTGATGACACAATTCCACAAAACGCTTTTTTTCCCAGAACTTATGGGGAGACATGCGAAAGCATTTTTGAAACAAACGGTTCATCTGGCTCGCGCTTAATCCGCAAAGGCGCGCTATTTCCGTCGCCTGAAAGACCGCATAATCCGGCGCGCTCAGCCGTCGGCAGGCATTCATCAGCCGGGCGTCAATGACTGGGCGGTCAGTTTCAATTAACCGGGTTGAAACGATATGATGCATTACAACTTCATGCGCCATTACCGAAAGCTGTAATTTGTCGGGCAAATCTCTCTTTAGCGTGTTCTGCATGGCGCACAACATAGTCTTAATAGCCTTGAAGCAGGCAGGCTTGAAAATCATGGGCAAACCGGCGTGCTCTTCCAGCAAATCGCCGTTTTCAAGCCACAGGCGATAGTGAATATTGAGCATTTCAAACGGCGCATTGATCTTGATGTAAAAACGCACAAAAGGCGGAATGGCGGCGACAGCGCCGGGTTGAAGCGCATGTTGTTCGTCTTCAATAAACAGCGTGCCTGTTCCGCGGGTGATATGCAGGAGATGGCAATCGTCGTTGATATGAATTGGCCCGACCCTGCTTTCATCGGCATGAAAGACCGGACAATACGAAATGAATTGAAATTTATGCCTGTAAAGCAGTTCTAAATTCATTTGTGTTAATAATCCCATATTGATTGGGAAGGTCAATGGATAATCCGCGCATAATATTGGACAATCCGCGCATATAAAGAAAGTAGCCGGAAGACAGTAGCCAGTAGTCAGGAGTATAGGAAATGGGAAGGCGTGTATCCTGCAGTCCGATCCGGCTATGGGGGGCAGGGGAGGCGGTAGTGCCAGGATAAGAAATGACTTTAATGATTATCACTCTTGGAATATACTTCCTTGATTCTGAATTCTGTCTCCTGACTACTGGATTCTGGTTTCAAGGATGCTTCAAAACACATTCATTCATCTGGACGGCGTCGGGGTTGCGACGGAAAAAAAGCTGTGGCGGAAAGGCATCCATAGCTGGAATGATTTATTGGAGCGTGGCTTGGAATATCTGCCGAAAATGAGGCAACCGGCAATTCGCTCCGGTGTTTGCGAATCAATCAGGCGCTATGAGATAAGCGACTGGGCTTTCTTTGAACAAAGTCTGCCTTCTTCACAAAAGTGGCGGGCTTATCATGATTTGAAAGGCCGGGCTCTTTTCCTTGATATAGAAACAACGGGACTGACCGAGGCCGATTCAATTACTTTGATTGGCACATATAACGGCTTGGAATCGAAAATGTTCGTGGCCGGCTTTAATCTGGAGTCTGCCGCCGCCGAAATCAACCGCTATCCTTTGCTGGTTACTTTTAACGGGACTTGTTTTGATTTGCCGGTCATTAAAAGACATTTTGCCGATATTGCGGAAAATCATATTCATATTGATTTGCGCTATGCGCTCCGTGGGCTTGGACATTGCGGCGGCCTGAAAGCCATTGAACGGGAATTTGGCATTGAGCGCAGTCCCGAAACGCGTTTTCTTGGCGGTTGGGACGCCGTCCGGCTTTGGAATCAATATTTGGGTGGCAGCCGGGAAGCGCTGGAGCTATTGAAGAAATATAATGAGGAAGACGTTCGCAACCTGAAATCATTGCTTGAAATTGTCTGCCGTCTGGGAAGCCAAAAGATTGGCCTGCCTGACTAGGGTGGGTTAAACAATAAATTGATAATGATATTGCGCGAGGATGCGGCCGGCGGTGCGGGTAATCAGGACAGTGTCTTCAATCCTGATTCCGGCCTGGCCGTGATAATACAGTCCGGGTTCAACGGTAATCACGTTGCCTTCTTTGAGCGTTGTTTCCACCGGACCGACGTAAGGGTTTTCATGGATTTCAAGTCCGATGCCGTGACCGATGCCGTGAATGAATCCTTCGTTACGACCGCCGCGTTGGCCGGTAAAATAACCTCTTTCCTTGAATAAATCAACGGCGGTATTATGGATCATGCCGGCCGTGACGCCGGCTTTAATTTTTAAAATGGCCGCGCGTTGCGCCTCCCGGACGGCGGAATACATTTTTTGAATTTTATCCGAAGGCTTTCCCCTGATGACGGTCCTGGTCAAATCGCCCCAATAACCGCTTTTGATATGCTGTGGGAATATGTCAATTACGATTGGTTCGTCCGCCTTGAGCGTTCCCCATCCTGTTTCATGGGGGTTAGCCGCCTGTTTTCCGCCGGCAACAATTGTTCCGTAACACACACAGTCAAAATCACGCACAGTATTGTCTATCTTGTCGCGCACGGCCTCGGAGGTTAATGGTTTGTTCCCGATTTTCAGGGATCGGTCGCGGGCAATTGTTGCGCCGGCAATCATCGCAACTGCCGCGTCCATTGCCCGGACGGCCGCTTTCTGGGCGTGGGTGATGGAGTGTATTTCCTTTGCCGTCTTAATTTCCCTTTCCGGAAAAACAGCCCCGTCGGCCACGGACACCGTAACGCCTTTACCAGTCAGTTGCTTGGCCAGGCCGATCGGAAAATAAGGCGGTACTGTTACCGACCGGACGTTTTTTTTATTTTTTT
>Ga0247840_10000584_pt1 | contig 75296 bp, 55 predicted proteins | sample LaCruzMarch2015__FD_192404 | JGI IMG/M metagenome (GOLD analysis project Ga0247840, IMG submission 192404) | Freshwater microbial communities from meromictic Lake La Cruz, Castile-La Mancha, Spain - LaCruzMarch2015_17m | ecosystem: Environmental > Aquatic > Freshwater > Lake | place: Spain... | reverse complement strand
CATTATAACTGATTGGTAGTCAGCTATAAAGATACGAAATTTCAAGGTCTTTACCAAATAAAATATAACTTATTTTATTGATAATCAAATAATTATATCGCTATATAATTTTTGTCATGTACTAAAACTTTTTATTTATAATTTTAATGGCTTACAACTACGGTAATGAAACAAATATGCAAAGCTAAACAGTTGCTGGAATTTGACAATTTGGATGTTTTTGGCAACCCAACGCCGTTTTTCTTTTTATTTTTCCCAAAACGATATTGATTAAATGGATTAAATTTTTTACTTTTGACGCTGGAAATATTTATTTTTATTTTAACTCAACTTGGATAATGGAAAAGGAAACAATCAGCAAACTCAATAAAACATTTGAAGAATGTGCTTATGAACAAGATGGTATAGAGTATTGGTTGGCGCGTGAATTACAGGAATTGCTTGGATATGCCGACTGGCGCAATTTTCTGAATGCGGTTGAAAAAGCAAAAATAAGTTGCAAAAATGCCTCTGAGTCTATTACGGATCATTTCGTTGACGTCAACAAAATGATAGAATTAGGAAAGGGCGGTAAGCGTGAAGTGGATGATATAATGCTTTCCCGATACGCTTGTTATCTTATTGCTCAAAATGGCGACCCAAAGAAAGAACAAATTGCCTTTGCACAAAGTTATTTTGCCATACAAACGCGTAAACAGGAATTATTAGAAGAACGTATTAAGCTGATGGAACGTTTGCAAGCCAGAGAAAAACTAGCTGCAACCGAAACCGAATTGTTAAAAAACATTTTCGAACGGGGTGTTGATAATAAAGGATTTGCAACCATACGCAGTAAAGGCGATTGGGCATTGTTTGGAGGATATAATACAAGTGCAATGAAACGGAAACTTGGAATTGCAGAAAGCAGACCGTTAGCCGATTTTCTGCCTACAATTACTATTACAGCAAAGCAATTGGCAACAGAAATCACCAATTTTAATGTACAGAAAAATGATCTTAGAGGTGAACTGAAAATTACGAACGAACACGTAAAAAACAATACAGATATACGAACCCTTTTAGGAAAAAGTGGCATTAAGCCCGAACAACTTCCGCCCGAAGAAGATATAAAAAAATTGGAACGAAGAATAAATTCGGCAGATAAGGATATTGTAAAGAAAAAACTGAAAAACAAATAAGAAATTCAAAAACTAAAAGTATAATAACAAACTAATTTTCAACATAATATTTAAATAGCATTCTGCTATTGTTCGCACCTTCGCACCCTAGTAAATTTCAAAAAAAGCGAACCGTACAAATAGATTCAATGAGCGAATGCTCACGCCAAATGGCGTGGGCTTTCGACTTATCATTTGTACGTTGGCTTCTCAGGGCCTCGAAGGTGGGTAAGGATTAAGTTCACGCTTTTTTTATGCGTTGACTTTCCCCTTTTCTCGACCAATGGTAGCCGCCCGGCAAGCCAATGAAAAACAACAATTCAATACATGCAAGTGAGGGATTCACTCAAAGTGAAACCCTCACTAAAAGCGACAATCAAAGTCACCCTCACACTAAAAGCGTTTCTTGTTTTGCCAATGGCAGAAGAGACGCAATGCATTACGTCTCTACACAAAAAACAATAACAAAACAATGATTACAGGCGAATTAAAGAACAAGATTGATGGGATTTGGAACGTGTTTTTCAGTGCGGGGATAGCTTCACCGCTTACCGTGCTGGAGCAGATGACTTATCTGTTTTTTATCAAATTACTGGACGACAGTCAGACAAAAAAGGAAGCAAACGCCAAGATGTTTGGAGTGGAAATGAAAGAACCTGTTTTCCAAAATGGAAATTGGACGAACCCCGAAACAAACAAAGAAACGCCTTACAGCAGCCTTCGCTGGAGCAATTTCAAGAATTTCGATACCACGGTTATGATGAGTACTATCCGAAATGATGTGTTTGTTTTTATCAAAAACATCAATACGGGTAAAGATAGTGCGTACAGCCGATTTATGAAGGATGCCATTTTTATGATTCCAAACGAGCGCACCTTGGCCAAAGTGGTTGACGGTATCAGCGATTTGGATTTGAACGATAAAGATGCCATGGGCGATGTGTACGAGTATATTTTGGGCAAAATGGCTGCCAGTGGCACAAACGGACAATTCCGTACACCCCGACATATTATTCGCATGATGATTCATTTATTGAAACCCACGCTAAATGATATACTTTGCGACCCTGCTATGGGTTCGGCCGGGTTTATTGTGGAAGCTGCCATTTATGTTTCGGAACTTTACAAAACCGAGATACTGAAAAAGGAAAACGCCGACCATTACCGAAACTCCATGTTTTACGGGTTCGATACCGACCAAACCATGCTGCGTATAGGTGCCATGAATATGATGCTTCATGGCGTGGAAAACCCGAATATCGAATGGCAGGATAGTTTGTCGGACGACAATAAAGATAACGGGAAATACACCAAAGTTTTTGCCAATCCGCCATTTAAAGGGATGCTCGACCACGGCTCCGTTGAGAAAAGCCTGTTGACCATTGCCAAAACCAAACAAACCGAATTGCTTTTTATCAGCCTTTTTCTACGAATATTGAAGTTGGGAGGCCGCTGTGCTTCCATTGTGCCCGATGGTGTGTTGTTTGGCGGAAGCAATGCCCCAATGGCAATTCGTAAAGAATTGATTGAAAACCAAAAACTCGAAGCGGTAATTTCGATGCCTTCAGGCGTTTTTAAACCGTATGCAGGAGTAAGTACAGCCATTTTGATATTTACCAAAACCAATGCCGGAGGAACAGATAAAGTTTGGTTTTACGATATGAAAGCCGATGGTTATAGTCTCGACGACAAGCGTAACGAAATAGCCGACAATGATATACCGGATATTATTGCCCGCTTCCACAACTTAGAAACCGAAGCCGACCGCACCCGCAACGACCAATCGTTTTTTGTACCAAAAGCCGAAATCGCCGAAAACGGCTACGACCTATCCATAAACAAATATAAACTGGTGGAACGGGTAGTGCTAGAATTCGAAAAACCGGATGTAATTCTTGCCAGAGTTAAAAGCTTGCAAAGTGAGATTGATAAGGCAATAGCTAAATATGAAAAGTTGGTGTGAAAAATTATAATGGACTCTCATATTTCAGAATATCAAACTATTACAAACAACAAATCGCCAAACTTATCAAAAATCGAAACTTTGGCGATTTATCTACAGGTTCAAATTTGGTCAGGTCTTTAATATCGGGAGCAAAGCAATGAAATAATACTATTAAAAACAAAGTATGTCTGAAATAAAATTGAATAACATAGGTTCGGAGTATCAACATTTTGTAACTGAAGTAGTTGAACTTGTACAGCAGCACAGGGTTGTGGCGGTAAAAGCCGTACAATCGTACACTAATAAATTGTATTGGAAAATTGGCGAACTTATTATAAAACGCCAAAAAGAAAACAGTTGGGGGAAATCGGTTGTGGAACAATTAAGCAAAGACTTAAAGTTGCGCATTGATGATGGCATTAGCTGGTCACCTCGTAATTTGTGGTTTATGCGTCAGCTGGTCGAAGAGTATTCAAAAGTGAATCAGCTTGATTCACTTTTGGAAAGCACAAAAGTGAACCAGCTTGGTTCAGAATTGGAAAACATAAAAGTGAACCAAGCTGGTTCACTTTTAGAAAATTCAAAAGTGAAACGGCCCGTTTCACTTTTAGAAAACGTAAAGGAACTCGTATTTAATGTACCTTGGAAGCATAATATTACGCTACTTCAAAAAGTAAAAGACCCCAAAGCACGGATTTTTTATTTGCAAACAACCATAAAAAACAGATACAGTCGTTCGGTGTTACTGAACCAAATTAAAGCCGATGCCTTTAGCAATTTCATGATGCATCCCAAGCAGCACAATTTTGCTACAGTATTGCCCGAACATTTGATAGAACAAACCCAAGAAAGCATCAAAAGTGTTTATTCACTCGAGTTCTTAGACATTAACAAACCAATGGCCGAAAGAGATTTGGAAAAAGTAATGGTAGAAAAAGTGAAGCAGCTTATGCTCGAATTGGGTTACGGCTTCTGTTTTATTGGCAATCAGTACCGAATTACACTCGGCGAAAAGGAGTATTTTATCGACTTGCTTTTTTACCATCGCATTATCAAATGCTTAGTAGCTGTAGAACTCAAAGTAACAGAGTTTGAGCCTGAATTCGTTGGAAAACTTGATTTCTATTTGCAAATTATTGATGAGCAACTGAAACAGCCCGACGACAAACCAAGTATAGGCATTTTGCTGGTACCGTACAAAGACCATTTGGAAGTGGAATATGCTCTACGTACAGCCTCTAAACCAATTGGTGTGGCACAATATACATTGAGCAAACAATTACCAAACGAATTGAAAGGTAAATTGCCTTCAGCTGAAGATTTCAAAAATATTTTACTCTAAATTGAATAAAGCATGAAAAATAAAGATGGGTGGGAAATAAAAAAATTGGGGGAAGTTTGTGAAATATTTAATGGGGGAACACCTAATACATTAATAAGTGAGTTTTGGGATGGTTCAAATCTTTGGATTACTCCAAAAGATATGGGAAGAATGAAATCAATATATATCGATGATACAGAAAGAAAAATTACTGAAGCTGGGTTGAAAAATTCTTCAGCACGAATTCTTCCAATAAATTCTATTGTAATATCTTCAAGAGCTCCAATTGGTCACTTAGCAATAAACACCAAACCAATTTGTACAAATCAAGGTTGTAAAGGTCTTGTCCCAAAAGAGGGATTAGACACTCAATATCTTTACTATTTTTTGAAAAATTCTGTACAGTTATTAAATGACTTAGGTACAGGAGCTACATTTAAAGAAATTTCGGGAACAAAACTGGGAAATGTAACAATTCCAATCCCCCCACTCCCCACCCAACACCAAATCGTATCCGAATTAGATACTTTGAGCGATATAATAAGCAAGAAGAAACAACAGATTGAAGAACTGGACAAACTGGCTCAAGCTACTTTTTATGATATGTTTGGAGACCCTGTGAGTAATGAGAAAGGGCTTACTGTAAAAACTTTGGGTGAGATATGTGAAATAACTTCAAGTAAACGAATTTACGCAGAAGAATATCAAAAGGAAGGAATTCCATTTTATAGAAGTAAAGAAATAATTGAAAAAGGCAAAAAAAAGCCTATCTCATTAGAGTTATTTATTTCAAATGAAAGATATAACGAAATAAAAAATAAATTTGGGATTCCTGAAATTGGTGATATTTTAATGACAGCTGTAGGAACTATTGGTGAAATTTGGGTTGTTGATACAGATTCCCCATTTTATTTTAAAGATGGAAATATAGTATGGCTCAAAATGAATAAGTCAAATAACTCAACTTATTTTTTATTTGTTCTTGGGCTTTTGGTAAAAGAATATAAAACTAAAATGGCAGTTGGTGCAGCATATAGTGCATTAACTATTGTGAATTTAAAAAACATGAAAGTTGTTTTTCCAAAATTAGAAATTCAAACCCAATTTGCTACAAAAATCGAATCAATCGAAAACCAAAAAGCACTTATCAATCAGTCGATTGGAGATGTTCAGCAGTTGTTTGATTATACGATGGATAAGTATTTTAATTGAACGCCGTTTTATTCGGGGCGCGACTGAAAGTCGCACTCCGAATGTATAAAAAATGAATGTTGCTATGTATAGGTGACAGACATTTTCTAAGCCCGAAGGGCTTGAATGTGATTAACCATGGGTGTAACCCATGGGATAAAAACGGCGTGGATGCACAACCCTGAAAGGGTTGAATAATAACACAATATGATATTAAACCCCTTCAGGGTTTTCGTTCTAAAATACTTTATCATCCACAGGTTTTACCTGTGGCTAATCACATTCAAGCCCTTCGGGCTTAAAGAAACGATATGGATTCCGTAAATTTTGATTCTGACATTTATGAAAAACTTCGATTACTTAAAAGACAAGCCCGATTTTGCAAAGCTCTATCAGTTTTGCAATTCAGCTGAAGGACAATCAGTCAATTGGTGATATAAAAACTTTGTTTGACTATACGATGGATAAATATTTTAATTGAAAAAACACACGCAATTTTGATATATGTACCAAAAACATTACTTTTGGGACAAATAAAAACAATATGGGACAAAATGCACCACATAACCGGCTCGAAAAACTTCCTCCACCACGCGAAAAGGTTGAAACGATTGAAATATTACGTCAGGTTAATAAATCGGCAGCTGCATTGGCCGAATTAAAGGGAATTGCAAAATCAATTCCCAATCAAGCTATGTTAATCAATGCTGTGGTACTGCAAGAGGCAAAAGACAGTTCCGAAATTGAAAATATCATAACCACGCAGGATGAGCTTTACATGGCTCTTACGGTAAACAAATCTAAAATATCAGCCGAAACTAAGGAAGTTGTAAACTACCGAAAAGCAATTTTTCAGGGTTTTGATTTTATCGACAAACAAGGCTTTTTGAGTGTTAACAACATTGTAAGTATTCAGCAAGAATTGGTGAATAATAACGCTGGCATTCGAAATATGCCGGGTACAGTGCTCAAAAACGACAAAACAGGTGAAATAGTTTACACACCACCGCAGGAACAGGACGAAATTATTGCCTTATTGTCCAACTTTATTCAACATTTTAATCAAAACGATGAAGATTTATCGCCATTAATTCAGTTGGCAATACTTCATTATCAGTTTGAAAGTATACACCCGTTTTACGACGGAAATGGAAGAACAGGACGTATTTTGAATATTTTGTACCTGCTTCTTAATAAGCTGATTGATGTTCCAATATTATACCTGAGTTCCTACATAATCGAAAATAAGCCCGAATATTATAGGTTGCTGAACAATACAAATACCACCAGCGAGTGGGTTGAATGGATTTTGTTTATACTGAAAGCGGTAGAAAGCACTTCAAAAAGTACCATAGAAAAAATAGCCAACATAAAAGCACAATTAGATTTGACAATTCAGAAAGTGCAGACCGAATTACCAAAAATTTACACAAAAGAATTGGTAGAACTATTATTTGAACTTCCTTATTCCAAAATAGACTATGTGGTTACTAAATTGAATGTGGAACGAAAAGCAGCATCAAGATACCTTCGCGAATTAGAACGAATAGGGATTGTGGTATCTCAAAAGGTGGGACGGGAAACCTTATACATTAACAAAGATTTGATAGAAATATTGAAAAAATGAAAAACTTCGATTACTTAAAAGACAAGCCCGATTTTGATTATACGATGGATAAATATTTTAATTCGTAGCAATTATGGAAAAGAAACTAATAAACGAACTATTGGTAAACGATTTAAGGCAGGTAATTGATAGTGCACGGACAAAAGTAGCTGCTACCGTAAACTCTGCTATTACACTTATGTATTGGCATATTGGCGAACGTATCAATCGCGAAGTGCTTGGATATGAGCGTGCTGATTATGGAAAACAAATTGTCGCGACAGTGTCGCGACAATTACAAGAATGGTACGGGAATAAAGGATTTGATGCCAAAAGTATCAGACGAATGATGCAATTTGCCGAGCAATTTCACGATTTCCAAATTGTCGCGCAAGCGGCGCGACAATTGACATGGTCGCATTTTGTGGAGATATTACCTTTGAAAGATGAGTTGCAACGGGAGTTTTACCTGACCATGGCTGGTTTTGAACGATGGAGCAGAAATACGCTTCGTGCTAAAATAGATGGTATGTTGTACGAGCGTACGCTGATAAGCGGTAAGCCCGACGAAATGATAAAAGCAGAGTTGTCGAATGTGAGAAATGAAAATGCTATTTCACCCGATTTGGTTTTTCGAAGTCCTTATTTCCTGGAATTTACCGGATTGAAAGGTGCTTACAACGAAAAGAGTTTGGAAGATAGCTTAATAGCAAGTTTGGAGCAATTTATTCTGGAACTTGGCGCTGGTTTTACGTTTGTGGAACGACAGAAACGGATGATTATCGATGGCGAAGATTTTTATTTAGACTTGCTTTTTTATCACCGCAAATTAAAACGATTGATAGCCATAGAATTAAAACTTGGACGTTTCAAAGCCGCCTACAAGGGGCAAATGGAATTGTACCTGCGATGGCTCGAGAAATATGATATGGAACAAGGCGAAGAATCGCCTTTGGGCTTAATACTTTGTTCGGAAGGAGGATACGAGCAAATTGAATTATTGCAATTAGATGCTTCGGGGATAAAAGTTGCTAAGTACCTAACCGAACTTCCCGACAAAAAATTATTACAAGACCAACTACATAAGGAATTAGAAATAGCGAAGCAACAATTTGGAAACCAACTAACTGAAATGGAATGATACGAAACTTCGATTACTTAAAAGACAAGCCCGATTTTGCAAAGCTCTACCAGTTTTGCAATTCAGCTGAAATCAATCAGTTGACCGACCCTAATATGTCGGCACTAAGCAGTAGGCTGGCATTGGAATATCTGGTGAAGTCGGTTTACCTGATTCAGCAATTAGAAATCAGCGAGAAAGCGTCATTGTTTGAGTTGGTGGATGGCGAAGATTTCAAGTCCTTTGTGGGCGATGATAAGCTAATGATGGCCTTGCATTATATCCGTAAAGCGGGAAATAATGCTGCGCACAAAGCCGACGTATCGAAAAAGGAATCGTTTTTCTGTTTGCTGAATTTACATGCCTTTGTTGGTGCTGTACTTTCAAAATTGGAAGTTATTGACAACTATCCGGCATTCGACCGTGAATTGTTAAGTTCCAAACCTGAAGTTCACATTGCCCCACCTACCAAAGCCGAGCCCGACAAAGAAATACTTGAAAAGTACGAAGGAAAGATTGACAAAAAAGATACACTTACGGTCAAAAATCCCGAAGACTTTACCGAGTCCGAAACCCGCCGATTTTATATCGACCAACAATTGCGTGAAGCAGGTTGGGAGGTGTTGGATGCCGAAAATAGCATTGTTCCGGGCAAAGCCGGTATCGAAATCCATGTGGAAGGAATGCCAAACAACAAGGAGGAAGGTTTTTGCGATTATGTGTTGTACGGAAAAAATGGAAGTGCGCTGGCTGTAGTGGAAGCTAAAAAAACAAGCGTTTCGCCCATTAAAGGGAAGCATCAGGCCACTTTGTATGCCGATTGTTTGGAGAAAAAATACGGTATTCGCCCCGTGATTTATTATAGCAATGGTTACGAGCTGAATGTAATTGATGGATTGGGCTATCCAAATCGTAGATTATTGGGTTTTCATACCATACAGGAACTCGAATTGCTTATTCAACGGAAAAGCCGCAAGAACATAAGCGACTTTAAAGTGAATGAAAATATTGCAGGCCGACATTATCAAAAAATGGCTGTAACGGCTGTTTGTGAACATTTCAACAGCAAACATCGCAGAGCATTACTGGTTATGGCTACAGGAACAGGAAAAACCCGTGTTTCTATTTCGTTGGTAGAATTGCTCATGCGCAACAATTGGATAAAGAACGTACTTTTTCTGGCCGACAGAACTGCCTTGGTTGGTCAGGCCAAACGCAACTTCGCCAAAATACTTCCACAAGTACCCGTTTGTGTATTGTCCGAAAACGATGCTGATAAGGATATAAATGCCCGAATTATGTTTTCGACCTACCAAACTATGATAAACTACATTGATAAGGATACCAAAGACTTTTCGATTGGTCGGTTCGATTTGATAATTATTGACGAAGCGCACCGTTCTATTTTTGGGAAATACACGGCCATTTTCGATTATTTCGATGCCTTGTTGGTTGGCCTCACAGCTACACCACGCAGCGAAGTGGATAGAAGCACCTACGAACTATTTGAAATGGAACAAGGTGTTCCGAATTTCGATTACGAATTGGAAGAAGCCGTGGCTGATAAGTTCTTAGTGCCTTATCGAGGAATAATTCGCCATTCGAAACATATACAAGTGGGTATTAAGTACAACGATTTGAATGATGATGAGAAAGAGCAACTTGAAAAAGTGTGGGCTTACGAAGCTGCCCGAAAAGCGCTGGACGGACAGGAATACAAACGGGATATTCGGGGCGAAGAACTGTTTTCGTATATCTTTAATCAGGATACCATCGACAAAGTACTCAATGACTTAATGACCAATGGCTTTAAAGTGCAAAGTGGTGAGCGTATTGGTAAAACTATCGTTTTTGCATACAACCATGCCCATGCCGAGCAAATTGTGGGTCGTTTCAAAACGCTTTATCCTCAGTATGGTGCTGATTATTGTGTGTTGATTGATAATTATGTAACATACTCTCACGACCTGATTGAACGCTTTGAACTGCGGGATAAAGACCCTCAGATTGCAGTTTCGGTTGATATGCTGGACACCGGAATTGATGTTCCTGACGTATTAAATCTGGTGTTTTTTAAAGTAGTACGGTCAAAAATTAAGTTTCTGCAAATGATTGGTCGGGGAACACGTTTGTCGGAAGGCATTTTTGGCGAAAAGCAGGACAAAGAAGCATTTTATATTTTCGATTATTGCGAGAATTTTGCGTATTTCGGTAAAAACCCAAATGGAATTGAAGCTAAGTCAACTCAATCGTTAACTGAGAAGATTTTCAATATTAAAGTCGATTTAGCTTTCGAACTACAAGCCTTGAAATTTCAGGAAGAGGAGTTTACCCGAAATTACCATGATACGATAAAAAAAGAGCTTCGGGAAGACATTTCGAACCTGAATAGTCATCGCATTGATGTGAGAAAGAATTTGCAGTTTGTGGACAAGTACAAGATAGAAAGTAGCTGGCAATATGTTTCGATGTTGGATATTCTTGAAATCAAGAATCATATCGCACCATTGCTTACACCAAGTCAGGACGACGAAAATGCGAAGCGATTCGACATGCTGGTGCTTTTGGTTGAATTATCGTTGTTGGATAGTACCGTTAATTCAAATAATACCAAACAACGCATAGTAGATATTGCTGAAGTATTGCAGGATAAAACCACCATACCACAGGTGAAAGCTAAAATAGATACAATTTTAGAACTGCAAACAGAAGTATTTTGGAAAAACATTTCGCTGCCAAATCTGGAACGAATTCGTGTTGAGTTGAGAGACATTATGAAGTTTTTGGTAGGCGAAAAAAGATACACATTTACGGTTAATATTGCAGATGTTGTACGTGAAGACGATGCCATTTACGAAATCCCGATTGTTACCAGTTATAAGCAGAAGGTGTTCAATTATCTGGCCGAAAATCGGAATACGAACGAAACACTTCAAAAGATTCTACGAATTGAAAAGTTGGAACACAAAGATATTTTGGAGCTTGAGGCTGTACTTTGGAAAGAACTGGGCACAAAAGCAGATTATGAAAAGTATGTTCAAAATAAATTTGCAGGTGGCAATGTAGCCGTTTTTATTCGTTCGATGATTGGTGTGGACAGGGAAGTGGCAGTTGCTCGGTTTAGTAATTTCATATCCGATAATCAACTCAACTCACAACAACAAGAATACGTAAAAACCATTATCAACTACGTTTGTGAAAATGGTGACATTACCCGCGAAGTAATTGCCAACGAATCGCCTTTTGATGGTTTCGACTGGTTAAATGTATTTGGGAACAATGTGAATGTAATTCCAAAATATGTGGATGAGCTACATGGGGTTGTAGTGGTGTAGGTTAAAAATCGCACCCAGCAACACGGCAAGTCAAAATTGCTAGTTTGTGGGATGTGTTGTTTTGGTTAAAAAATACAGAGATTATTCTATTATATCCAACATTACTACCCCATCATACAATTCTATACACAAATTCGGAAAATAAAGAACATAGCTAAATAGTATTTCCTAGTACATTTGTCAAAAAATATAATTTTTGCGATAAATTAAACTGTAAAAAAGGAAATATTATGAATCGAATCAAACTACTTTTTATTTCATTGGCGTTTGCAGCGATGGCAAATGCTGCAACGGTGTATTATGTAAGTGCCACAGGTAGTGGAGTGGATGGATTGTCGTGGGCAACAGCTTATACCAGTCCGGCAGCTGCATTGGCTGGTAGTACACAAGCTGGCGACGAAGTGTGGGTAAAACAGGGAACTTATGTTTCTGCTTCTACTTTATCATGGAAGACAGGCATTAACTTTTATGGCGGTTTTGTTGGAACAGAGATGGACAGAACCGAAAGAAGTACCGATGCTTCGCTCACCATCTTAGAAGGAACCAACACAAACCGTGTTTTAAATGCACCGGCAATGGCCTCGCCAACTACTTGGGATGGTTTTACTATTCAGAAAGGTTTGGCTACAGGTGGTGGTGCAGGTGTTTTTATGCAAAAAAATGCCATTCTTCAAAACTGTATTGTTAAGGACAATGTTACAACCGACCATGGCGGTGGAGGTATCTATATTCAGGGAACTACTACCGATGCCGATTCAATAAAAGTAATTAATTGTGTTATCAAAAACAATATTAGTACGAAATCGGGTGCTGCTAAACGCGGCGGTGGTGGTATTTATGTGAAAGCTGGTTCGTACAAAGCAGTTATCAGAGGATGCGTAATCGAAAACAATTTGGTTGATGGTTTGGCAAATAGCGGATCGGATATAGATGGTGGTGGCGTTTATCTGTGCGATGGAATTCTTGAAAAATCGATTATTAAAAACAACATAGCTACAAACAAAAACGCAACTACGCAGGCACTTTCTTTGAATGGTAAGTGTCAGGGTGGTGGTGTGTTTATTATGCCGCAAACAACTACCAATCAGATAATTGTTCGGAATTGTACAATTACCGCAAACACAGCAAATACTTCGCAAGGTGGTGGAATTGCAATTGACCCGTTGTGGTCAACGGCAGTTATAGCAGCGAATGTGAATGTCAGTAATTCAATTATTACAAATAATTCGGCATATAAAGCAGGTGGTGGAATTATGGCCGAAGGACAAGCAATTTCATCACCAGCATCATATACATTTACAAATTGCGTTATTGCCAATAACGAATCGAGTGCAGTGGCGGCAGGTGGCGGTGGGGCGTTTGTAAATAATGCTGCAGATTATACTGGAGCAGTAAGCTTCAACAATTGTACAGTTGTAAATAATAAAATGCTTACAACCAATTATGGCGGAGCTGGGATTTTTTACAACAATATAAAAGCTGATATTAGCAATTGTGTGTTTTGGGGAAATGGAAGTGTAGGCACTTTAGCTCCTTACCATGTGCGCGTAAAAAACACACTTACAACCAACAAATTAATTAATTGTGCTTTTGATAACTTATTTGTTGAATTGCAAGTTTCACCCGTGGCTACTCCGGCCGAACTTACCGGTAAAATTATAGTAGATGTAAATAACACAGGTTCAACAGGTGGCACTTTATATACTAACTTTGTAAGCCCGACAAATTTTGTTGGAAAAGTTGTTACCGGCGCTAATCAGACTTCGTTCGATGCAGCAAACTGGGCACTTATTGCTGAGTCGTCACTAATAAATGCAGGTTCAACTATTGCAACAACTACAACCGATATAGCCGGAGTTACTCGACTTCAGGGAACTAACTACGATATTGGTGCTTACGAATATAGTTCAGGAATATCAACCGCCACCATACAGAATACTTCAAAAATTCGTATTTTTGCTGCCAATGGACAACTATTAATCGATAACGATTCAGCAGCTATTCAAATTGTGGCTATTTATAGTTTAACAGGAATACAGCTGAACGGTTTTAATGCCAAGGAAGGACGCAGTGTTGTAGCTTTGCCGAAAGGTCAACTTTATCTGGTAAAAGTGGGTGGACAAACACAAAAAGTGTTGCTTAACTAACTGTAATTGCATTAACTGATATTCGGAATTAAATACCCATTGTGTTCATTTATTTCATCGGCTTCATGTTGATAGAAAACAGAATACAATGGGTATTTTTTTGAAAAACACTTTGTCTAATTAAAAAAATCAGATTTCAATGAATAAAACCTCAGGAATCATTATCACTTTCATTCTGCTGAATGTAAACCTTATTTATGCCGAAATACCTTACTGGCAGGATGTGCAGGCTTTTGCTATCAACAAAGAATATCCACGAACTGCTTTTATGACATTTCCCGATAGAGCAAATGCTTTGACCGGTAAATACGAAAACAGTCCGTTTTACAAACTGCTGAATGGTACATGGAAGTTTTATTTTGTAGATGCATACAAGCAACTACCCGAAAATATAACCGACCCAAAAACGGATGCAAGTGGATGGAAAGATATAAATGTTCCCGGTAACTGGGAAGTTCAGGGTTTTGGTGTACCTATTTACAGCAATTTAGGTTACGAGTTTCAGCCCCGCAACCCGCAGCCACCTCAGTTGCCCGAAAATAATCCGGTGGGAGTGTATCGTCGTGATTTTGATGTGCCTTCGAATTGGTCTGACCGTCAAGTTTTTCTGCAATTGGCAGGCGTAAAATCGGGTGCTTACATTTATTTAAACGGTCAATTTGTGGGTTATAGCGAAGATTCGAAAAGTGCAGCCGAATTTAATATCACCCAATTTATTAAAAAGGAGAAAAATTCACTTGTAGTAAAGGTATTTCGCTGGAGTACAGGTTCGTATCTCGAATGTATGGATTTTTGGCGCATAAGCGGCATTGAGCGCGATGTGTTTATTTATTCGCAACCCAAAACCGCTGTCAACGATTTTAGAGTGGTTTCAACCTTAAACGAAACGTTTAAAAACGGTATTTTTAAGTTAGAAGTGGATATTCTAAACACACAAACTGCGGATAAAAATGTGGTTGTTCAATACGAATTGTTGGACAAAAACGGACTTGCAATTACAAAATCGGAACAAACTTGTGCTGTAAAAGCCAATACCAAAGCAACTGTTGTGTTTGATAAAACGCTTCCGAATGTGGCAAAATGGAGTTCGGAACATCCTAATCTTTACAAATTACTAATTACTGTAAAAGAAAATAATGCTGTTAGCGAAGTGATACCATTCAACGTAGGTTTTCGGAAAATTGAGCTGAAACAGACTGCTGAGCTGAATCCATCCGGCAAGCCTCATACGCTTTTATTTGTAAACGGACAGCCTATCAAGTTCAAAGGCGTTAATATCCACGAACACAATCCAAAAACAGGACATTACGTTACCGAAGAATTGATGCGTAAGGATTTTGAGTTGATGAAACAGAACAACCTGAATGCAGTGCGATTGTGTCACTATCCGCAGAGCAGGCGTTTCTACGAATTGTGCGACGAATACGGGCTTTATGTTTACAACGAAGCCAATGTGGAGGCGCACGGTATGTTTTACAGTTTGAGCAAAGGAGGAGGATTGGGAAATAATCCCGATTTTTTGAACCCGATTATGGAGCGAACGGTGAATATGTTCGAACAGGCAAAAAATTATCCTTCAGTTACTTTTTGGTCGTTGGGCAACGAAGCGGGTAACGGCTACAATTTTTATCAGACTTATTTGTGGCTAAAACATGCCGACAAAAATCTGATGAATAGACCTGTAAATTACGAACGTGCGTTGTGGGAATGGAATACAGATATGTACGTACCTCAATATCCTTCGGCAAAAGAGTTGGATTCGCTAGGACGAAAAGGAACTGACCGACCTGTGATGCCTTCGGAATATGCACATGCCATGGGAAATTCCACCGGAAACTTGTGGGAGCAATGGCAGGCAATTTACAAGTACATCAACCTGCAAGGAGGATTTATTTGGGATTGGGTAGACCAGGGTTTGTTGGAAGTGGATAAAAACGGAAAGGAATATTATGCTTATGGTGGCGATTATGGCGTAAATCAGCCTAGCGATGGAAATTTCCTTTGCAACGGACTTGTTTTGCCCGACCGCACACCGCATCCGGCATTGACCGAAGTAAAATATGTGCATCAGAATGTTGGTTTCGAAGCAGTGGATTTGTCGAAAGGTGAAATTAAAATCACTAATCGTTTTTATTTTACAAATCTGTCGAAATACAGCGTAACATACAAGCTACTGGCAAACGATAAAGTATTGAAGTCGGGCAAATTGGAACTAAATATTGAACCACAGGGAAGTAAAATTATTAGCATAGCTGTCGATAAATTATTGCCAAAAGCGGGCGTGGAATATTTTATTAATTTCGAAGTAACAACGCTCGTACCCGAACAATTGATACCTGTGGGACATGTAATTGCCTACGAGCAGTTCCAATTGCCACTACAAAAAGAAAAGTACGAATATGTGGCAAAAGGAGAAAAACTATCGGTGAACGAAACTACTGATAGTGTGAGTATTAAGTTGTCGAAAGTATTTTTTAGTTTTAATAAAAAAACGGGGATTGCAAGTTCGTATCGCGTAAATGGCAGAGAGTATTTTCAGGATGGTTTTGGCCTACAACCCAACTATTGGCGGGCACCAAACGACAACGATTATGGCAATGGAGCACCAAAACGCTTGCAGGTTTGGAAGCAGGAAAGTAAAAACTTTAGTATAAAAAGTACGAAAGTTGAAAATTTGGGAAATACAGTGCAACTGACAGTAAATTACCAACTTACAACCGGAAATACAAATGCCATTACTTACACCCTGTATCCCGATGGCGTTTTAAATGTAAAATCCGACTTTAGCAAATCGGCTACATCCCAAACGCCGGAACTTCCGCGCCTTGGTGTTCGTTTCCGATTGCCATCGACAATGGATAATGTGCAGTATTTCGGTCGCGGTCCGGTGGAGAATTACATCGACCGTTTTCGTGGTACCTTGGTAGGATTATACAAAAGCAAAGCAGAAAACTTGTATTTTCCGTATGTGCGTCCACAGGAAAACGGGCATCACACCGATACGCGCTGGCTGACATTGACCGAACAGAAAGGATATGGATTGATGATTTTGGCGAATAAAACCATAGGATTTAATGCTTTGCGCAATTCGGTCGAAGATTTTGATTCGGAAGAGGCAAAACAACACGATTATCAGTGGCAAAATTACAGTCCGGAGGAAATTGCCAACAAAGACCCCGAAAAAGCGCGAAATGTATTGCGCCGTATGCATCACACAAACGATATTGTGCCACGTAACTTTGTGGAAGTGTGTGTGGATATGAAACAGCAGGGTGTTGGGGGTTACGATAGCTGGGGTGCACGAACACAGGAAGGATTTACCATTCCGGCCAATCAAAACTACGAATGGGGTTTCACGCTGATACCAATCAAAAACACCATGCAAACAAATTTATTTACGCCCTATAAATTTGAGAAATAAAAAAAAATAAAAAAAGGGAGCTCAGCTCCCTTTTTTTAAGCGTCGGTTTCGTCCTCTTCTTCAATTTCCTTTTGAGCATAAGCCGGATTATTGGCTTTTCGGTAATGCAGCGGCGATAAGCCAAATAGTTCCTTGAAACATTTGCTGAAATAGCGTGGCGTGCTGAATCCCAATCGGTATGTAATATCCGAAATATTGAGTTCTGTTTCGTTAGTGAGCATGCTTGCAGCTGTTTTCAGGCGAATGTTTAGGATAAAGTCGTTGGGTGTCATGCCCGTAATCCCTTTAATTTTGAGGTAAAGTTTGCTTCTTCCCAAAGCCATTTCGCTTGCAAATATCGATACGTCAAATTCAGAATCGTCGATATATTTGGTTACAATTTGTGTAGCTTTGTTCAGCAATTCCTGGTCCATTTTATTGGTTGCCAACGATACTTGTACATTGTCGGTTTGTTTCGAAAACTTATCCTGCATGCGTTTTCGGCTCAATACCAAATTGTTACATCTGCTTATCAGTGCTTTTACATTAAAGGGTTTGGTAATATAATCATCTGCTCCCAGCATCAAACTTTCCAGATTTTGCTCTTCCGACGAGTCGGCGGTGAGCAATACAACAGGAATGTGCGAAGTTTCAAAATTCGTTTTAAGTTTGGCACACAACTCTTTCCCCGACATGTTTGGCATCATTACATCGCTCAGCACAATATCCGGTTGCAATTCTTTTACTTTTTCGAGCGCATCAAGTCCATCTACAGCTGTTTCCACTTTGTAAATCGACGAAAAAATATCTTTCAAAAAATGCAGCATTTCCTCGTTATCTTCCACAATCAAAATTGTTGAAACGGGCTTGTCGGAAGAATTGATTTCGGCAGCCATCGTTTCTAAAAAGAACTTGTCGGGCATTTCGGTTTCGATAATATTATTTACATCCATTTCTTTTACGGGCGATTTCTCATCCACACTAAAATGGTCGTTGCCATACAAAAGCACAACACTAAAGGTAGTTCCACCATCTTTATTTTTGTTGGCTTTTATGGTGCCGTGATGTAACTCAACAATTCCTTTCGAAAGTGCCAATCCCACACCTGTGCTAAAAGTATTCGTAGCATCACCTGTCTGATTTTTTGATTGGTAGAAACGTTCAAAAATACGTTCCATATCTTCTTCGGGAATGCCAACACCCGAATCGATAACATTTATTTTCACGCCTTCGGGTTTCCGTTCTACTTTTACCTGAATATGACTATTGTCCTTGGAGTATTTAAACGAATTGGAAATAAGGTTGTAAAACACCTTTTGCAACTGAACAGCATCGAACCATACCATAATATTCTTTTCGACCGACGAAAAATTAAATTCAATTTTTCTGGTCGAAGCCATCTCGCTGAAAGATAAATAGATATTGCGCACAAAACCAACAATATCCTGATTCGAAACCTTTAATGCCAGCAAATCGCGCTCTTGTTTTCGGAAGTCGAGCAATTCGGTTATTAAATTGCGAAGGTGAGATGCATTTTTGTAAATTTTTACAATTTTGTTGTGAATGGCCGGAGGAATATTGCCAATCTGCGACATCGATTCTATTTGACCAATTATCAATGTTAATGGAGTGCGAAACTCGTGCGATATATTGGTAAAGAACTGAAGTTTCGTTTGATTCAGCTCCTTAATCCGGTCATTTTCACGCATTTCGTATTCCAGAGACGTGCGCAACAGAATTTTCGATTTATTGAACGAAATGGTTTTCCACAGTGCAAATCCCACAATAAGCACATACAAAATATAGGCATAAATGGAGGCGTAAAACGGTGGCGTAATGCGTATGTTTAATGTAATTTCTTTGGGTTTTACAATGGGATTATTGCCCAATGCTTCGCGCACGTGCAACACATACGAACCAGGACTTAAATTGCTGTATTTTATAGTTTGTTCCACCGCCAGTGTCCATTTGTCGGTCAATCCATCCAACCGATATTCGTAAGCTGTTTTATTGGCTTTTACATAATTAGAAGAGGCAAACTTTATGCTGATATTGTTTTGGTTGTAATTGAGCGTTAACTCTTGCTGGTATGGCAAGGTGTTTTGTAAAATATCCGATTTGTTAGCTGGACTTACAAGCTCATCTTCGATATATAGCTCCGAAAAAAACAAGTTGTAATCCTTTGGAACAGGTGTTATCTGGTTTTCGAAAAACGAAACCATTCCGTTGGTACCTCCAACAAAAATTTCACCGTTTTTGGTCGAATAAATTCCACAACCCAAATTTATCATATCCAGCGGCAGCCCTTTACTTTTGTCCAGAAAAATGGACTTGTTTGTTTCAGGGTCAAATAAATTAACTCCTTTATTTGTGAGTAATATCAAATAGCCGTAGGAAGTTTCGGAAATGTCGTAAATAAAATCCGACAATAAACCGTTTTCGGTTGCCGAGTAACGTTCAAATAGATTTGTTTCGGGTAAGTATTCGTACAACCCCGAGCCTACAGTTGCAAAAAGCATTCTTCCCCGGCGGTCTTCGTATATTCGTGTAACATTCAATCGGCCAATGGAACCCTTTTTGCCAAACTCATGTTTGTAGGTTTTAAACTCATTTTTGGATAAATTGTATCTTTTCAGTCCGCCATCAGTAGCTGCCAGCCATAGGTTTTGTTTTGAATCAATTAAAAAGGAGGTGTTTTTTAAACCTATTGAATTTTTAATTTTACTATCGTTTACAAAAGTTGAAATTGTTTCTGTTTTCAAATCCAACTTCACAATTCCTTTTTGGGTAAGAATAATCAATTTGTCGTTGTAGGGTTGAATGGCTTCAATTACGTCGCTTGGCATATTCGCATCTGTCCATCTGGATATGGTTTTAAATCGCCTTGAACGTATATCGTAAATGCTGAGTCCGCCCAAATGTGTGCCGATATACAGTTTTTCGTTTGCCGGATTATACCAAATTGATTTTAAGTTGTTGTGCGAAATGCTGTTAGAACCGTTGGCCTGAAATGCTTGAAACGACTTCGTTTTGCGGTTGTAAAAATTCAACCCACCACCCTCGGTACAAATCCACAAATTCTCGTCTTTATCCTCCGCCATTTTACCTACAATCGGAAAATTTATTGTTTTCGGATTATTAGCTGCCGGATAATAATAGGTATAAATATTGGCCTCGGGATTATAATAATTTATGCCGCCATAGTAAGTTCCAATCCACAAAGTTCCTTGTTTATCTTTGTAAAGCGAATAAATAGAAGTGTGCGAAAGGTCGGTTGGTTTATTTCCATAATTCTTGTAATTGAAAATTTGATTGCTTTCGGGAATTATTTTATCTAATCCTTTGAAAGTTGCAATCCAGATTTGACCAAAATTATCTTCGCAAAAATCACGAATAATATTGCTCGAAAGTCCTCCGCTTTTTCCGGATAAATAATGGTCAATCAAACCGTTTCTGTTAATTTTAAACACGCCGTTTTCGGTGGTACCTACCCAAATATTCTTTTTGGAATCTTCGTAAATCGACGTTATATTATTGTCGGTAATAATCACATTAAATAGTTTATTATTATCCAACATGGCCAATCCGGCTTCGGTTCCAATGTACAACTTGCCATTGCTGGCTTCAAAAAGTGTATTTACGGTAAAATTTGGTTGTACGGAGTAATAATTAACAGCAGTTTTTTTTATATAATCGTATTGTATTATCTGATTGTCGACCGAATACCACAAGTTTTTTTCACCTTGCGAAATAGCCTGACATTTATTGTTGATGGCCTCGAATGTGTCATTTTTTTTATCGTAAGTAACCAAATGTTTATAGCCGCAAAGCAGGTAAAGCGTACCATCTTTGTCGCCGCAAATTTTATTGATAATGTTGCTTTGAAGTCCCGTTTTTTCCTCTTCGTTAGCCTGAAAAAGTTTAATGCTCTGGCCATCGTATCTGTTCAGTCCTTCGCGAGTACCAAACCACATATACCCCAATTCGTCCTGATAGATAGACATGACGGATATTTGCGACAATCCGTTGCCACCACCAATATGTTCGAAATTAATTTCCTGAGCATCAATACTAAAAATGCTAAAAAGCATCAGTAACTGTAGCAACTTTGTTTTCATAATACTAAATGTATGTTTCTACAAAATTAATTTCTTTTTAGCAATATCGTGTATTAATTCATCCGTAAAAAGGCCAAAAACGTACGCGCTGATTATAATTTTATTGTCTAATGTATTAATTATCAATGGTTATGAAAAGATGGATATTTAACGCCTATAATAACAAAAAAATTGTACACTGCTATTTGTGACGAATTTTTACTTTTGTATCAGAATAATTAAAACAAATGTATTATGAATAGAGTTCATGCCGTGTATATCCTGTTGCTCCTATTAATTGGTTGCAAATCTGAGAAATCAACACTCATCGAAAGTAATTTTTCGTTGGCTCAGAAGCAGTACCGCGAAATGCTAAATGTAGCTACCGAACCAACTTTATACCCCAGAACAACTGCGAAGGATGGTAGTTTAAAGCGCACAGATATGTACGATTGGACCAGTGGTTTCTTTGCCGGAAATTTGTGGTATTTGTATGAATATACGCATGACGAAGATTGGAAACAAAACGCCATTCGCTGGACTGAATCGTTGGAACCTTTAAAAACTTTTAAAGACCATCACGACCTTGGTTTTATGATGTATTGTTCGTATGGAAATGCGTACAGACTAACCAAAAATGCAAAATACAGAGCTATATTAATCGAATCGGCCGAGTCGCTCTCAACTCGTTTCGACCCTAAAACCGGTTGTATTAAATCGTGGAATTATCGAAAATCGTGGGACGGCAAGCGGGAATGGTTTTACCCCGTAATTATTGATAATATGATGAACCTCGAACTATTGTTTTTTGCAGCAAAAGAAACCGGACAAACACGATTTAGCCACATTGCCCTTACGCACGCCGAAACAACACTTAAAAATCATTTTCGCGAAGATTTTAGTACCTACCATGTTGTAAATTACGATACTATTACCGGCGCAATGCAGGACAAAGGAACTTCGCAGGGCTATACCGATGCTTCAACTTGGGCGCGTGGACAGGCTTGGGCTATTTACGGTTACACTATGGTTTTCCGCGAAACACAAAACCCAAAATTTCTGGCAGCAGCAATGGCCGCAGCCGACTACTATCTCGAAAATAAAAATTTGCCCGAAGATAAAATACCCTATTGGGATTTTAATGTAAAAGATAGCAATTTTAAACCCGATTGGATAAATGCCGACAACAGAGCGCTAACTATTCGCGACGCATCTGCAGCAGCAATTACTGCTTCGGCACTTTTCGAATTGAGCGATTATGCCCAAAACAAAGGAAAATACTACAGAGATGCTGCAAAAACGATGTTGTTTAACCTCTCAAAAAACTATACTGCTGAAAATGGGACTAATAACAATTTCGTTATTAAACATTGTGTAGGAAGTTTTCCACACAACGAAGAAATTGACGTGCCGCTCGTATATGCCGACTATTATTATCTGGAAGCATTAATGCGCTACAATAAGTCGGAGGAAAAATAATCCGTTTTTTTTGACCTGGTATTTATTAAATTAAAACCAGTATTTAAACGGATGCAAAATGGTAATTCAGATTCCATTTGCATCCGTTTTGCATTTTATTATTAGTATGTTATTAAATATTCTGAAATTTGTAATATTTGTTTGTAATTCAAAACTAATACAGTAGTTTTGCATCCAGATAAATCAAGCAATGAGAATAATAACCTACAAATTCATTGACCAATACACTACATTGCATACTGATGTAAAAGTAGCGCTGGACGAATGGTATATTAAAACCGAGCAAAGCCATTGGCAGTGTTTTGCAGATATAAAACAGACTTTTAACAGCGTTGATAATGAAGGGAATAAACGTTATGTGTTTAATATTAAAGGGAATACATACAGACTGATAGCGCTAATACTTTTTGCCCCAAAAATTGTCTACATTCGATTTATTAGCACTCATGCCGAATACGACAAAATAAAAGATTGTTCAATTATTTAAAAACAAAACTCTATGAAACGGATTGTAACACAAATTGAATACGAAGCCATAATGACCAGAGTGAATGAACTTATGGAAATAGTGGACGACTTAACTCCTGCGACGGATAAAAATTTGATAGAGCTTGATTTTTTGACTGATTTGGTCGTAGCTTACGAAAAAGAGCATTACCCGATTGGTAAATTATTGCTAAGTGATGTAATGAAATCGCGTATGGAGGATATGAATATTACACAACAAACTCTCGCCGAAATGCTTGAGATAAGCCCGCCCAGAGTTAGTGAATATCTAAATGGAAAATCGGAACCTACTTTGCAGATAGCACGAAGGATACATAAACGATTAAATATTGATGCCAATATAATACTTGGCAGCATTTAATTATCTGTTTTTTTACTTCCCTCCGTTTTTTAGATTTTTTATTGATAAACAGAAAATAAATATGTATTTTTGTGTCTCGAAATTTATTTTGATTTAAGGCTATAATAATTTGTTTACTCACAAACCAGCATGAATAAGATTTCAATCCGTTTTTTTGATGACCGCGAAGTGCGGGCAGTATGGGACGAAGAAAATGCAAAATGGTGGTTTTCCGTTTTGGACATTGTAGCAGTGTTAACAAATCAGGACGACTACAGCAAAACCCGAAACTATTGGAAATATCTGAAAGCCAAACTCAAAAAAGAAAATAGTGAGTTGGTTAGTGCCACTACCCAACTGAAAATAATCGCAAGCGACGGCAAACGATATTTAACCGATATGTTTGATTATGAAGGGGTTGTTGCATTGGGCAAGCAATTTCCAGGCATAAAGGCCAATCGCTTTATCGAATGGTTTACTTTTAGTGACGAAAGTATCGACGGAAAAAGCAAAACAAAGGCTTATGCGCTCTTTGAAAGTTCGTTAATCAATAGCATTGAAGTAGGCACTTCCGTTGGATTACAGCAAATTCACGGATATCTGTTTGGTGGATTATACAATTTTGCCGGACAAATAAGGCAAAAAAACATTTCGAAAGGCGGTTTTCAATTTGCAGTTTCACATTTTTTGGGCGGCACATTAAAACAAATAGAAGAGATGCCCGAAAATACTTTTGATGAGATTGTTGACAAATATGTGGAGATGAACATTGCGCATCCGTTTATGGAAGGAAATGGACGAAGTACTCGAATCTGGCTTGATTTGATTTTGAAAAAGCGCTTGAAAAAATGTGTAGATTGGAGTAAAATAGGCAAAACAGAGTATATGAACGCGATGGTTTTAAGTTCGGTAAACAGCACAATGATAAAAAACTTGCTGAAAAATGCCTTAACTGATGAAATAAACAGTCGCGAAATGTTTATGAAAGGAATAGATTGCTCGTATTATTATGAAGAGAATTAATGAAAGAAGATAAAACCAACCCAGAAAAAGTTGAGCAGCAAAAAGATAATCAGCTGTTTAGTCGCATTTCGGAGCTGATAGAACAAGCTCGCGGAAGGGTTGCTTCGGTGGTGAACCTAACCATGGTGCATACATATTTTGAGGTTGGGCGCATGATAATTGATAACGAGCAACAAGGCAAAGAGCGTGCAGAATATGGTAAGTCTGTTTTAAAAGAGTTGTCGACTCGATTAACAGCTAAGTTTGGAAAGGGATTTTCGGTTGATAATTTACAAAATATGAGACGCTTTTATAATGTGTACTCAATTTACGAGACACCGTCTAGTATTTTAATAGATACTAAAAAACAATCGAATCTCATTGTAAAAAACGCGTCAAATCAAGTTCCGAATTTCACTTTAGGATGGTCACATTATCTTATTTTGATGCGTATCGAAAATCCTTCAGAGCGCCGTTTTGATGAATTTGAGTCTGAATAAATACGAAGAGAATTAAAATGATGATACCCGAAGATAAACAAGTAGAAGAAAAGCGATTAACTATACGAGAGTGGAGCGAGGACGACCGCCCACGCGAAAAAATGGCGCGCAAAGGAGCAAATAGCTTATCGGATGCTGAATTATTGGCTATTCTGATTGGTTCGGGAAATAGAGATGAGTCGGCTGTTGAACTTTCGCGACGGATAATGCGTGAGTGTGGCGATAATATCAACGAGCTGGCGCGACTAACAATTTCGGATTTGTGCAAACGATTTAAAGGCATTGGCGAAGCAAAAGCAATTACGATAATGGCAGCGCTTGAGTTGGGAAAGCGACGCAAAACAAGCGATGTGCTTCAACGCCAAAAAATAAAACGTAGCGAAGATCTCTTTGATTTATTCGAACCCGAAATGCAGGATTTGCCTCACGAAGAGTTTTGGGTAGCCATGCTCGATGGAGCTAATAAAGTGATAGAAAAACGCCGTGTTACCATTGGAAGTCAGAATCAAACAATAGTTGATGTTCCGACGATTTTACGATTGGCATTGGAAAAATCGGCTTTGTCTATTGTCGTGGCACACAATCATCCTTCGGGGCAATTGTACCCAAGCAGTGAGGATGTAAAAATTACGCAAATGGTAAAAGAGGGTTGCGATGCTATCCGAATTCGACTTCTCGACCATGTAATTGTAGCTCACGGAAAATTTTATAGCTTTGCAGACGAAGGGAGGATTTAATGTGCCAATATGCCAATGTGCCCGCTCGGCCTTGCCGCTTGGCGCAGCCAAGAATGTGATAATTAATAAATAGAAAACTAACATTAAACTTAAATAAATGAGCTTATTAACAGTAAAAAACGTAGTTAAGCAATTTGCAAATCATCGGGCGCTGGATGGCGTAAGTCTGGAAGTGCCCGAAAATTCGGTGTACGGTTTGTTAGGACCTAATGGTGCTGGCAAAACCACATTAATCCGAATTATTAATTGCATTACCGCGCCCGATAGTGGCGAAGTGTTGCTCAATGGCAAACGAATGACAGCCGAAGATGTACGTCATATCGGTTACTTGCCCGAAGAACGTGGACTGTACAAAAAAATGAAAATCGGCGAGCAGGCTTTGTATCTCGCACAGCTTCGCGGTATGACCAAAAGCGATGCCCAAAAAGCATTGAAATATTGGTTCGAAAAGTTCGAAATACAGGGCTGGTGGGATAAAAAGGTGGAAGAGCTCTCCAAAGGGATGGCGCAAAAAGTGCAATTTATCACTACCATTTTGCACGACCCAAAGCTGCTTATTTTCGACGAACCATTCAGCGGTTTCGACCCTGTAAATGCCGATTTGCTCAAACGCGAAATTCTTGAACTGCGCGACAAAGGTGCTACCATTATTTTTTCGACTCACAACATGGGAACGGTAGAAGATTTGTGCGAAAATATTTCGTTGGTCGATAAATCGAAAATTGTATTGCAGGGAAATGTAGCCGAAATCAGGGCTTCGCATGCTACCGATACGTATTTGCTCAAAACCCGCAAAGAGGTTGCCGTAAGCGGATTTAATTTGTTAGAACAACGAAACTTGAATGGTATTTTCGAATATCGCATTAAAAAGAATGAAGGCGACACCAATAATTCCTTACTCGAAAAACTAATGGCGCAAACCGAAATTCTCTCGTTCGAAGAAATTTTACCAAGTATGAATGATATTTTTATAAAAACAGTGACCCCTAACCCCTAAAGGGGAAAAAAGATATGATATGATGATTAATACAAACATAAAATAATAAACAATACTAACTTCAACTCCCCTCCACGATAGCTATCGGGAAGGGGTTGGGGGCAATTATAAAGATTATGTCAAAAATAGGATTAATAATACAGCGCGAATACAGCACAAGGGTAATGAAAAAATCATTTATCCTGCTTACTTTTCTCACACCGGTTCTTTTAGTAGGAATGATTTCCGCTATCGTGTACATGGGAACGATTAAAGACGATAAAATAAAAAACATCGTAGTTGTTGACAAATCAGGACTTTACAAAGATGTACTGAAAAACAACGAATCGTATAATTTTCAGTTTAGCGACGCGTCGGTCGACGAACTAAAAAAGCAGAATAGCGAGAATTCCGACTTTGCTGCACTGCTTTATATTGGCAAGGATTTAACAAAAGACTCCACTGCTGCCGTTATGTATTCGGATAAACAGGTGAATTTAGAATTGAAAAGTTACGTTTCGGGTTTGCTCAACAGTTACATTGAGGAACAAAAATTGGCTGCTTACAACATTCCAAACCTGAAAGAAATGGTCGAAAAATCGAACTCGGACATCGACCTCAAAACCATAAAATGGGGCGAGGATGGCAAAGAAAAAGAAGCGTCGGCCGAGTTAGCTTTAGCCATTGGGATGCTTACCGCATTTATAATCTACATGTTTATAGTTATTTACGGCGCACAGGTAATGACCGGCGTGGTGCAGGAAAAAACCAACCGCATAGTGGAAGTAATGATTTCGAGCGTAAAACCGTTCGAACTTATGATGGGAAAAATTATTGGCATTGCGCTGGTTGGACTTACGCAGTTTATGATGTGGGTATTGCTTACCGGCGCTATTTTGTTTGGTTTATCTACTACTTTTGCAAATGATATGGACATTGAAAAAATGCAGCAAATGCAGGAACTTAGCCAAAAAGGGATGCAGGGAGTTCCAACAGCCGAAATTAACGGTCAGGTTGCCGATTTTATGACTGCCATCAACGGACTTGATTTTGTGCAGATTATTTCGTTGTTTATCGTTTATTTCTTGGGAGGTTATTTGCTTTATGCTTCACTTTTTGCAGCTATTGGGTCGGCAGTGGATAACGAAACCGACACACAGCAGTTTTCGATGCCAATTATGCTTCCGATAATTTTTGCCATTTATGCAGGCATATTCAGTGCCGAAAACCCCGACGGACCATTGGCTTTTTGGTGCTCCATGATTCCGTTTACGTCGCCCATTGTAATGATGGTGCGTCTTCCGTTCGATGTTCCGTTTTGGCAAATAGCCTTGTCAATCAGCATTTTGGTGTTGTCGTTTGTTGGCACAACCTGGATGGCAGGCAAAATTTACCGTACAGGAATATTGATGTATGGAAAAAAAACGACTTGGAAAGAAATGTGGAAATGGTTGAAATATTAGTTTATAGTTTGCAGTAAATAGTTTATAGTAGAAAGCTTATTATTCATAAAGGATAAAATGATTTTAGGCAAATCAGTTGTCTGTTGTCAGTAGTCCGTAGTCTTTTTAATCATGAAAATAAAAATCGTTAATAAATCAAAGCACGCATTGCCGGAGTATGCTACGGTGCACTCGGCAGGTATGGATTTACGTGCCAATTTGGATGTGCCCATAACGCTGAAACCGCTTGAGCGCAAATTAGTTCCAACGGGACTTTACATTGAATTGCCCGAAGGTTACGAAGCACAAATTCGTCCGCGCAGTGGGTTGGCTATCAAAAAAGGGATTACAGTGCTCAATTCACCCGGAACTATTGATGCTGATTATCGGGGCGAGATTTGCGTTATCCTCATCAACTTATCGTCCGACGATTTTGTAATTGAAGATGGCGAACGCATCTGCCAAATGGTAATTGCCGCTCACGCACAAGCCGAATGGCATCAGGTTGAAATATTGGGCGAAACCGAACGCGGAGCAGGTGGATTCGGACATACAGGAGTTTAGGCCTTTCAGGCGTTATTTTGCCTTCGGCGTTATTTATGGTTATTAGCTTCGCGTTATTAATTGTTATTAGCCCTTCGGGCGTTATTTAATAGTAATAACACGAAGTAAATAACGTGCGAAGCACAAATAACATACAAAGTATAAATAACAGCGAAGCAAATAACGTGCGAAGCACAAATAACGGCGTAGCCAAATAACATACGAAGTATAAATAACGTGCATAGCACAAAATAACACGAAGTAAAAAAATGGATAATTTTAATTTTTATAGTCCAACACAATTTATTTTCGGTCGCGAACGGGAGAATGAAGCAGGTAAGTATGTGAAACGCTTTGGCGGAACACGCGTTTTAATTCATTTTGGCAGTGGCTCGGTGGTTAGGAGCGGATTGCTCGACCGCGTAAAAAAATCGCTGACCGATAGCGGTGTTTGGTTTACCGAATTGGGCGGCGTTGTGCCCAATCCGCGCAGTGGTTTGGTGTATACCGGCGTTGAACTTTGCAAACGCGAAAACATTGATTTTATATTGGCAGTTGGCGGTGGAAGTGCTATCGATTCAGCAAAAGCCATAGCTCTTGGTGCCGTTTACGAAGGCGATTTTTGGAATTTTTACTGCGGAAAACACATTGAAAAAGCATTGCCTGTAGCCACTATTCTGACACTTACCGCAGCAGGTAGCGAAGGTTCGATGGGCACTGTTATCACTCACGAAAACGGCATGTTGAAACGGGCTGCCAACCACGATGTGTTACGTCCTGTGTTTTCAGTTCTCAATCCGGAACTGACTTGCAGTTTGCCTCCTTACCAAACAGCTTGTGGTGCGGTGGATATGATGGCGCATGTAATGGAACGTTATTTTACCAATACCCGAAATGTAGAAATTACCGACCGCCTTGCCGAAGGAATTTTGCTCACCGTTATCAACGAAGCGCCCAAAGCAATGGCCGACCCCAATAATTACGACGCCCGTGCGAACCTGATGTGGGCTGGCATGGTGGCGCACAACGACACTTGCGGTGTAGGACGCGAAAGCGATTGGTCAAGTCATCAGTTAGAACACGAATTATCCGGCTTGTACGATGTTGCACACGGAGCAGGTTTGGCTGTTATGTTTCCGGCATGGATGAAGTACGTGATGCACCACGATGTAATGCGTTTTGCTCAGTTTGCTGTTCGTGTGTGGGGTTGCGAAATGGATTTTCAGAATCCCGAAAAAATCGCTCTTCAAGGCATTGAGTGTTACGAACAGTTTGTAAGTTCGCTCGGTATGCCTATCCGTTTTGCTGAATTGGGAGCCAAAGCCGAAGATATTCCCACCTTGGTAAAAACACTTGGTTTAGGCGAAAATACTATTGGGAGTTTTGTGAAATTGACTTCGGATGACGCACGGAAAATATATGAATTGGCGGTGTAAGTCAAAATTACAATTTTATGCTGATAGATAAATCGTTTATTACTGAAATTAAAAACATTATCCTTCAATCGAGGGATAATGCTGTTCGTTCTGTTAATTGGGAACGAACCATTATGTATTGGAAAATTGGTAAACGAATTTTTGAAGAAGAACAGCAAGGCAAAGAGCGGGCTGAATATGGCACCTATTTAATAAGAGAACTGTCGAAACAAATACAGCCGGAGTTTGGAAGTGGCTTTTCATATAGACAATTAAATTGGTATAGGCAATTCTATCGTACTTTCCCAATTGTGTCCGCACTGCGGACACAATTCAATTGGACTCATTATAAGTCACTTATATCAATAAGCGATGAGCATAAGCGCGAGTATTACATTGCTGAATCATCGAACAACAACTGGACTTCAAGGCAATTAGAACGTCAGATAAACAGTAGTTTATACGAACGACTACTCCTTAGTAATGATAAAGAGGCAGTGCTTTCAGTTGCAAAACGAGAGAAAGCACCTTCTGAGCCCTTCGAGATTATTAAAGACCCTATGGTATTGGAGTTTTTGGGATTGAAACCAAATTCAGCCTATTACGAAAAAGATTTAGAGCAAGCTATTATAAACAACCTTCAGGAATTTATTTTAGAACTTGGTAATGGATTTGCTTTTATTGCTCGCCAAAAAAGAATACATATTGATGGGGATGATTTTTTTATAGATTTGGTCTTCTATAATCGACTGTTGCAATGCTTTGTTTTAATCGATTTGAAAATTGGCAAACTTACACATCAGGATTTAGGACAGCTTCAAATGTATGTAAATTATTTTGATAGAGTGGAAAAGGTTGATTTTGAAAATCCTACAATAGGAATACTATTATGTGCAGATAAAAATGACAGTGTAGTTCGTTTTTCATTACCAGAAAACAATAAAACGATTCTTTCAGGGAAATATCAACTCTATTTGCCCACCGAAAATCAGATTCTTGAGGAATTGAAAAAGGAATTGGACGAACTCCAAATAAAACAAACAGAAGATAACGATTAAATGACTACCAAACATCTCCATACCCCTGTTAAAACTATAAATCTGGAAATCAATCTTCCAAGTTCAAAAAGCATTAGCAACCGTGCACTCATCCTGAATGCATTGGCTTACAGTCCGTACGAGGTGGAAAACGTGTCGGACTGCGACGATACGCGGGTAATGATACGCGCTTTAGATTCCAACGATACGACCTTTGATATTGGTGCAGCCGGAACTTCTATGCGCTTTCTGACTGCTTTTTTGTCGAAAACCGTAGGCGAATGGATAATAACGGGTAGCGAACGTATGAAACAACGCCCGATAAAACTATTGGTTGATGCGTTGAATAGTCTGGGCGCACGGATTGAATATGTCGAAAACGAAGGATTTCCACCATTACGGATATACGGAAGTGCGCTCACAGGTGGTGTAATTTCGCTCAACGGTGGTGTAAGTAGTCAGTATATTTCGGCACTGATGATGATTGCTCCTTATATGCAAAACGGACTGAAAATCAAGTTAGAAGGAATAGTTATATCGGTGCCTTATATCCGTATGACCATGCAAATGATGTACGAATACGGTGTAAATGTAACGTTCGAAAATAACGAAATTGATATCCGCCCGCAAACCTACAAACCCATACTTTACAAAGTAGAATCGGACTGGTCGGCAGCATCGTATTGGTATGAAGTACTTTCGATAGTTGGCGATGGGCAAATTTTTCTATACGGACTAAACCAAAACAGCACACAGGGCGACAGCAAAGTAGCAGTACTTTTCGAGCAGCTTGGTGTACAAACCGATTATCAGCCCGAAGGTGTTTTGCTGACTGCATCCGGAAACTACAGCAGCCGTTTCGAAAACGATTTTGTGGACCAACCCGATTTGGCACAAACTTTTGCCGTAACTTGCTGCTTGCGAGGCATTCCATTTCACTTTAGCGGGGTGCAGAGCTTAAAAATCAAAGAGACAAACCGTGTAGCTGCTCTTATTGCCGAATTAGCAAAGCTCGGTTTTGTACTTTACGAACCCGCCGAAGGCGAATTGGCATGGAGTGGCGAATACCTCTCCAAGCTCTCCAAAGGAGAGGCTTTAATACCAAGTATAGCCACTTACGAAGACCACCGCATGGCCATGGCATTTGCTCCCGCATCGCTTATTCAACCCATTAGTATCGAAGAACCACAGGTAGTTAGCAAGTCGTACCCCACTTTTTGGGACGATTTTGAGAAAATTCTCTAAATCAATATAATAAAAAGTGTTTCTAAAACAATTTTTCTTGAAATTTGTTTTATCTTTGCCATTGTTTCTAATAAAACTACTCTAATAACTTGTTATTAATAAATATATTTAGAAACTGACACAGTTAGAATTAATTATTCATAAAATTATTTTTGTTATGAGAAAAACTACTTTTTTATCTATTGCCATGTTAATGGCATGTTTCAGTGCTTTTGCAGGACCTATTCTTGGCAAAGTATTTATTGTTGGCGCCAATAACATTCCAAACAATACTGGCTACGAAACACTTAAAGAAGCTTTTGATGCTATTAATGCTCAAAGTGACCAAACAGGAAAAGACATTGAAATTCAAATTGCAGCAAATACTATCGAAACGGCAACAGCTGAACTTAAACAACCAACTACAGCAAGCTGGAACTCGTTGACTATTTATCCAACGGCAGAAAATGTATCCATTAGTGGTAATTTTTTAAATGTATTAATTGACCTTAATGGCGCAGACAAAGTAACCATCAATGGGAAATTAAACCAAAACGGTGTTTCCAAGTCGCTGATTATAAACCAAGAAGGTTACACTGATAATGCAGCTCGAACAATTAGACTTTGGAACGATGCAACAAATAATACCATAACTCACTGTATTATTAAAGGTTCATGTCCTTCGAGTGGTGCCGGCATTATTTTTATAAGTACTGCTATTGCCACAGGTAATGATGATAATACAATATCTTACAATGATATTAGTAAATCGGGAACTGCATCGCCACAAAATGCAATTTATGCAGCCGGTACATCGGCAAAAATGAATGAACGAATCTTGATTGATAATAACAATTTTTTCAATCTATTTTCGGGTGATACATTTTATGCAATAAAAATTGGTTCACATAATTCTGAATCTACTATTACCAATAACAATATATATGAACCTTCGGAAATTGTCCCTACAGATGATAATAATTATTATGGAATAAGTATAACAGCTTCAACAGGTGATAAGTTTAATATTTCAAATAACTTTATTGGAGGAAATGCCCCCGGATGTGTAGGAACATTTAAAAAATCAAATGCTTTTTCAAATGCATTTCAAGGGATTTTTGTAAGCGTTTCAGCATCTTCATCAAATGGAGCAAACATTAATGGTAATGTCATCAAAAATTTTGAGTGGAAAAACGCAGATGTAAAAAAAGATTTTAATGTAATTCAAACTTTTGGTAATGCAGTAAGCGTAGGTAGTAGCACTGGAAATACAATTAGTAACATTTTATGGGAAAACGGTGTTATCAGTGATGGCGTTTTTTATGGTATTAATATACAAAATACAGGCGGATTAAATGTAGCCGAAAATAACACAATCTCAAACATTACTATTAATAACACAAATCCTACTCACGGTAGTAACTTCTATGGTTTATTTAAGTCAAATTCAGTAGGTTCTGTAACTTTTCAAAACAATACTATCAGTGGTATTAACGCAACAGGTTCAAGTACAGCAAATAGTCAAATAGTAGCTGGTATACATTGCAATTATGCCACAAGCACAATACGTACGTTTAATTTCGATATTATTGGAAATACTATCTATAATATCAACAACGCTTCTTCACGCTCAGATGTGGGAAATAGTGCGTATGGCATTTTTGTAAACCCTCCACAAGGAAGTGGTGCAATTTCTAAAAATAAAGTATACAGTATAACCGCTTCTGATGCTACGCTACCAGCTCGCGTTGTTGGTATAAATATGGATGTTACGTCAACTTCTACAGCTACAATTTGTTCGAATAACATGATAACGTTGGGCAATTCAAATTCTGGATTAGTTTATGGCATTCTTCAAAACACAGGCTTAGGAAAAGTGATAAACAATTCGGTTTTCTTAACTGGAAGTCCTGCTACTGGAAGTTTCGAAAGTAGTGCCCTAAATGTAACTGGAGCAACAGCGGGTAGAGAGTTTATGAACAACATATTATATAACACTCGCTCGAATACAGGAACTGCCGATGGTAAACATTATGGTTTAAAAATGAATGCAACAACTGATTTAACTTCAGATTTTAATGCCGTAAACTCTACTGGTACAGGTGGTAATTTTGGCGCCATTGCAACTACAGATTATAGCACGGCTGCTCAATGGATTCAAAACAGTAACAATGATAAGCACTCTGTATCGTCCACAGTTAATTTTACCGCACCTGCTACTGCCGATTTATCGCTTACAGGAGCTTCAATCGAAAATATTGATTTAGCAGCTTTACGTTTACCTACAGTATCAGCTGACTTTAGCTCAACAGCCAGAGAAACTATAACTTACAAAGGTGCTCACGAAGCAAGTAATTTAACCACAATAGCAAAGTATTTTAATGTTAATGTGCCTAATGGGACTGAAAAAGTGTATATTGCAGGTTCATTTACGGGTAAAATTTGGAATAAAGATGAGCCATTTCAGCTGTTTGCTACTGGTACAGCAAATCAATTTTCAGGCATTTTACCTTGTGTAAATGGTGTTGAATATAAATATATGTGTGAAAAAGGAGATTGGGATTATGAAGAAGGTATTTATAATGTTGTAAACGGTGAATCGCCAACAAAATTATCAATTAATAGAACTTATAATGCTACTGATAATGTTGTACTATGGTACCGTGTAAATAAAATTACTCTCAATGTTAGCTTTGCGACCAATGTTCCAAATACGCTATTCCTAAAGGGAAGTTTTGATAATTGGACAAATCCGGAGCAGTTGGCAAAAAATGGAAGTACTTTTAGCTTTATAAAAGGAGGAACTCTTGGTGAAAAAATCCCTGCAGATGTTCAATACAAGTATTATACAAATGATGATGTAGCCAACAATTGGGAAAGCGATGCTTCAGGAAATGCAATTGCCAATCGCTGGACTATTGCACCGGTTATGAATGATGTAATAGCTCGCTTTACAACAGCCATTACCACCGGTCTCGATAAAGCCTTGATGCAAGCAGGTGTACAGATTTCTAAAAACGGTATTTTCATACCTACAAACGGAACTTCGAGCATCGAACTTTATACGCTGAATGGTACTTTAATCGACAAAACAATTACAAATAACTCGTATAGCCGCACATTAAGCAATGGTGCTTACATTGTAAAAATTAATGGCAAAGCTACGAAGTTTGTAAAATAAGAACTAACCTGTCTTTTTCCCCTCTCCTCAAGGAGCCCCGATAGCTATCGGGGGTTAGGGGTGAGGTTACAAAATAATATAAGAGCCGTCTTTCTGAAATAGGAAAGACGGTTTTTATTGATTAAAAGAAAGAACAATCATAATGCTCATCTTATCCCCCTTCTTATTCCCCCTTTAGGGGGCAGGGGGCAGGGGTTAGGGGGCAGATATTAAAAATTCGAAGGTATGAAAGCAAAATCAGTTCTCCTAATCGTTTCTACTGCATTTTTTGCATGTTCTACTATACAGAAACCACTCACATTCAGAGATGTAGAGCGTGAATTTCATTTTGCAAAACCATTAAACGAGAAATCGCAGGCTGTAATTTTAAGGCAATTTGGCACGGTTCAGAATTACCGCGATTCAATTTTTGCCCGAAAACAACGGGGTAACAATGGCTTTGTATTGTGTGCTCAACCAAAGGGCGATGGTACTTCGCAGGTAACAGTCATTCACGTTACTAAAGAACAAATTCAGAAAGTTCTTGACAAATAATTTATTCATTTTATATTTTAATACATTTAGTATGTCTACAATTCTACTTCGTTTTAAATCAGCACTACTACTCGTTGTTATTGTGCTTCTGGCTACCAACTTGAACGCTGCTACGCTTTTTGAGAATTTCGACAATCCCGGCTCTACAGTTAAAAGTTTTACTGGTGGCGGTGCAAATATTAATTATCCAACAGGAGGTTGGTACATGTATGTTAATGTTATGGTTTCCGACGCAGACAGATACAACGGTACAAGTGGGGTAAGGATAAGAGGTTATGCCAATTCACCATACACAACAATGATGTTTGACAAAACTGGAGGAGCTGGTGTAGTTAGCTTTAATTACGGTTCGTATAGTAGCAATAGTGGCGGAGAATTTATACTTCAAAAATCTATAAATCAAGGAAGTAATTGGGTCGACGTAGGTACAAAAGTAACAGTTCCAACTTGGAATGGCACTTTTCATACTTATTCAGTTGCTGTAAACGAACCTGCAAGTGTGCGATTTCGCATTTCGATGACTGTTACATCAAATTCAAATACAATGGTTAATATCGACGATTTTCAAATCACCGATTATAATGCAGAACAAACAGCAATTCCAATATCTTCGAGCCCAACCGGACTTTACGAAACACCACAAAGTGTAACTCTATCTTCTGCAACTCCAGGAGCTACTATTTATTACACTATCGATGGCACTCAGCCAACAACATCATCTCCAGTCTTTTCAACTCCATTGAATGTAACAACTACTACAAAAATTAGAGCAATTGCTGTGGCAGTAGGCAAAGTAGATAGCAGGGAACAAGTGCAAATTATTAACTTTCCAATTGCAGTAAATTCAATTGCAGAATATTATAGTTTGATGCCTTCAACGGGTACAAATCCTCAGTATTACAAATATACAGGCGAAGCTGTGATTAGCTTTGTATATTGGGCATCGAGTGCAGGTACTGCAAAAAAAAATGTGTTACAAGATAATACAGGGGGTGTGATTATTGATGATTATTACAAATTGTTATCAGGTAGTTATGCAATTGGCGATAAAGTTTCAGGATTTATCGCTCAAGTAAACAATACCAACGCTGCTCCATTGCTTTATCCTTACGCTGATTTTACTGTAATATCAAATAATAATGCAATTGATGCTAAAGTTATTACTTTGGCTGATGTGGCTTCAAATACCTATCAATTGGTACAATTTAACGATTTGTATTTTGATGCTGCCGATGGAACAGCAAAGTTTGGAGTAAATGCATTTCGAGCTATTCATGATGCTTCAACTCCTATAACATCAAGTATAGTTTATAATACACCCGCTGTAATTGAAGTTGACCCTGATTATAAAGGAACAATAATTCCAACTAAAACGAATCTCATTGCATTGGTAATGAGAAATAACCCTGTAAATTCAGGAATTAATAATAATACTCCATATTATTATATTTTTCCTCGTATGTTGGCTGATATAGATGTGCCTTTTAAACCTATTTCAGGATTAACTCTCCCCAAAACCTTCAATCTCTCTACTTCTGGCACTACCGTTTTCTTCGAAACAGTGGCTCCCGAGGCTGTTAAGGTGTTTAGCGTAAGTGGCCAGGCGATTAAGAGCATAGTTTCGGTAGTTGGTAAAAACAGTTTGGAGCTATCCAAAGGCGTTTACATTATTCGCATTGGCGATAAAACAGCAAAAGTGCTGTTGTAAAATATTCGTCTACGGACGAAAAAATGATTCGATTTGTAAAAATATTCGTCCACAGACGAAAAAATATCATTTTATTGCAAATTATTCGGCTGTAGCCGAATAATTTAATATCTTTGCAAAAAAAATAGTGTATGGACGAATATTTTGACGACTTAGCGAAATACAATTTTTGGGAAAGTAATCCAACGAATTTAGGTTTTTTGCGTACTGCTTATACGCAAAAAATAAAAGCATACAGCGGCAACAGATTGATAAAAGTGCTTGTTGGTCAACGTCGTGCAGGTAAAAGCTATTTGTTGCGGCAGTTGGTTTTAGGGCTTATCGAAAGTGGCGTTCCGCGTCAAAATATCTTTTTCCTGAACCGCGAGATGGCCGATTTCGACTTTGTAAAGAGTTACAAGGAATTGGATGCGCTATTTAAGTTGTACAAAGAACGGCTAAAACCTGTAGGACGTATCTATCTTTTTTTAGACGAAATACAAAATATCGAGAGTTGGGAAAAGTTAGTAAACTCCTATTCGCAGGACTATACGGCTGAATACGAGCTGTATATAAGTGGCTCAAACTCCAAATTGCTTTCGGGCGAGTTGGCAACTTTGCTTTCGGGCAGATATGTGAGTTTCGAAATTTTGCCATTGTCGTACCGCGAGTTTCTGGGAATATCAGCTCAAACACAAGGCAAAGACAGTTACTTAAACTACTTGCAAACAGGTGGTTTGCCCGAATTGTTTCAACTGAATCAGGAAGATGTGAAGCGAAATTACGTGTCGGCACTCAAAGATACAGTGCTGCTGCGCGATATTATTCAGCGACACACCATTAAAGATGTGCAACTGCTCGAAGATGTTTTTGTATTTTTGGTAAATAATGCTTCGAATCTTATTTCGATAAAAAATATAGTCAATTATTTTAAATCGAACAATCGGAAAACAAGTTACGAAACTGTTTCGGCTTATATTGGATATATCGAGGATGCTTTTTTGATACACAAAGTGGAGCGATACAATATAAAAGGAAAAGAAACGGTAGGTGGAGTTGCCAAATACTATATCAACGATCTTTCGTTTTACAATTATTTGTATCGTGGTTTTGGCTATGGCGTTGGGTATTTGTTGGAAAATCTGCTTTATCTGGAGCTTCGCAAAGCCAACTATCAGGTTTATGTGGGCAATATAAAGGGGCACGAAGTGGATTTTGTAGCTACAAAAGGCGAACGAATAATTTACATACAATGTGCGTATTTGCTGTACGACAAACAAACCATAGAGCGTGAATATGTTTCGTTGGAAGCAATTGATGATAATTACGAAAAGGTGGTGGTGTCAATGGACGATGTTAGTTTGCCATCCAAAGAAGGCGTAAAACATTTACAGGCATGGAACTTTGCTGAGTTTTTACAATAATAAGAGGTTATATCAAAAGAGTTTTTTGAACGCAAATTACGCAAATTTTCACAAATTTAATTGATTCACAATTTCATAAATTATTGAAATATAAATATTTATGATTTATCTGAATTTGCGTTTATTCGCGAACCAACGGTCAGCGTAGCTAAATTTGCGTTCTACTTGCTTTTGAGACAAGCTCTTGTAAAATCATATAATATAGTATATCAATGAGATATAATTTAATTCAATTAATAGTAGTACTGTTTTTGTTGGTGTTTTCGGCAAATGCTCAGACTCCAAAACGCGAATCATTTACCGTGCGCATAACGGTAACGGATAGTTTATCCAAAGAAACGATTATTGGCGCAGCCCTGCAAATGAAAAGCCTTGGTATTTATGCCGTTACCGATATGAATGGTGTGGGTACAATGATCAATGTGCCACGCGGACAAGCGGCGGTCGAAATATCGTGTTTGGGTTACGAGTCGGTAGTGCGCACAATTAATGTTACCAAAGAGTTAGTGCTTTCGGTGCGCCTTATCGAAACTTCGCTTCAGCTTAAAGAAGTAAGTGTAGTAGCCAAAAACAGCGCTGCCGGAGCTGCCACTTCCTCACAAATTGGCCGACAAGCCATTGAACACCTGCAAGCTACCAACTTGGGTGATTTAATGCAGTTGCTACCGGGAGCTACCATGCAATCGCCCGATTTGACAGTTGCAAGCAGTTTACAATTAAGAAATGCTTCGAATGCCGGTTTTGATAAAAATAATTCGTTTGGAACTTCGATTGTGGTTGATGGTGTTCCCGTTTCTAATAATGCTAATATTGAATCAAATCTGGGTGGAAATAATAATACAGCTGGTCAGGGAGTGGATTTACGTCAAATTTCGGCAGATAATATTGAGTCGGTCGAAATTATAAGAGGAATTCCTTCGGCCGAATACGGCGATTTAACTTCGGGAGCTGTTATTGTAAAATCAAAATCGGGTAAGTCTCCTTATGAAATTCGAACCAAAGTAAACCCTACCACCATAAACACTTCGCTGGGAAAAGGATTTGCATTTGGCAAAAAAGGTGGTTTCTTAAATACCAATTTCGATTATGCACAAGCTTGGGGCGACCCACGCCGTAAAGATGAATCGTTCGACCGCTATTCTATGTCGTTAAATTATGGCAATACATTTTTTAAAAAATGGCGCACAAACACTAAATTTAGCTTTAGTGGACTGCTCGATTGGTCGGGGCAAGACCCGGATGCCAAAATTGATGGCACCGAAAATTACCAAACAAATAATAGTTACAAATTAAGCCACGACGGTAAAATTGCCATCGATTTACCTTTGATGCGTACTTTATCGTATGTAATTGGTGTTTCTACTGTACAAAGCGAGTCGTACAAAAAAGCTAAAGTAGCTGTTCCAACAGGTTTTTTACCCATGCTAAGTTCAAGAGAAACAGGCTATTTTGAAGTGCCTTACGAAACCTCGTCGTACTTAGCCGGTGGTGGTACAATAAGCAATCCGCAGGATTTATTTGCCAAAATTTCGAATAGCTTTGGGTTTAAGTTACTTAAATCATGGACGCATCAAATAGGTATGGGTGTGGAATACCGTTACGAACAAAATAAAGCCTTGGGTTATTATAATGATGACCCTAATCGACCTCTCAAACCAAATAGCGATGGTCGTCCCCGTCCCTATTACGACATTCCTTCTATCTCACAAGTTTCGGGTTATGTGGAAGACAAAATGAGTTGGAAAATGTTGGGAATGAAAACAAATTTGAGTGCAGGACTTCGATATACCATGTTACAACCCGGAAAGGAAGAACAAGTTTGGGCACTTTCGCCACGTATAAACGCTTCTGTAGCTGTATCAAAAAATATAGAGCTGCGTTTGGGTTTTGGTCAGAATGCAAAAACTCCCGGATTAACCCATCTTTATCCCGACAAAAAATATATCGATCGCGAAGCTGCAAATACAGTTACTGAACCAAATGAATTGGATAGGATTGTAATGTATCATACACGAGTTTTTGATGTACAGCGGAGTGTTGGTTTAAAAAATGCTGTAAATACGAAATATGAATTAGGTATAGACTTTAAACTCCCCGACGATAGAAGTATAACCATTATTGCCTATCAGGATGTTACGCCAAATGGTTTTGGTAATTACAGCGATTATTTTACCTATTTAGCTGAATATTACACCAAAGATCATGGTTTAAAATACAATATAGGAGGCAAACCTACATTAGATCCAACTACTGCTCCGGCACGTGTTGATACGGTTTATGCCACCAAAGGTCAGTTTGGAAATACAAAATGGGCACGCGGTAGAGGTCTTGAGTTCGATGCCAACTTAGGGCGTATCAATTCACTCAATACCACACTCTATATTAATGGAGCTTATATGGAGTCATCTTCTAAAACTGCCGGAATAGATTATGGTAGTCCAGATGGTTTTACTAATAACCCAAAATATCCTGACAAAGATACACCACCGTTTAAATTCATTTACAACAGTGGCTGGCTTGTTTCTACCAGTCGGAGTTTTAATAGTTCATTCAGGGCTGTAACCAATATTCCTTTGCTACGTATGGTAATGTCCAATACCATATACGTTTCGTGGTACACCTATCAAGGAAACACTACCCGTAAAAAAATTCCTATTGGCTATATTGCTGCGAATCTAAATGGTGGCGTTGATACCTATCCAATTACAGATGCTATGTTGGCCGACAAAGATTTTGAAATAAAGGGTTTTTCTTTAGCTAAAGGAATTATTGATAATAGCGATGATTTACCTTCCAAAAGTGTAACTCCGATATGGAATATTTCAACTCGATTAACCAAAGAAATTTCGAAATACGCCGGTTTTTCGTTTTTTGTAAACAATACTTTGTTTTATGAGCCATGGCAACGCTCTTCCACTTATTCGACTTCGTTGACTCAACGCAATACCGGAAAGTTCAGTTTTGGTATGGAGCTATTTTTAAAACTTTATTAATAGATTATTAAGAATATGAAATTCGCTAAACTATTAAAATTCAGCATACTATTATTTATGCTATTGTATTTAAATTCTTGTAGAACGGAAATGAATCTGCTAACTGTTCCAACTGTTGTCGTTTCGATTACTATGCCTGCTGAAATAAAAGACACTATTCAGTTTGCCAATAAAACAGTGACTTTACGCAGTCAGAGGCTTACTTATACGGCTCAGACCAATAAAGATGGCGTAGCGATGTTCAAGGATGTAGTTCCCGATATTTACAATATATACACTTCCTGGGATTTAACCCGAGAGGATTATATTGCAATGGCTGATTCGATTAATGAAACTGAAGTTGAAAATAGACCCGCACTAATAAGTGGTATTCAATCAAAAATGGAGATTTTTGAAGAAGACAGCATTGTAATTAACGCCCTTTTGTCGGTAAAACAAAATTTATTAATTAGTAAAGTGTATGCTGCTGGAACACTAGACAATAACAATTCATTATACGATGCTGATCAATATATCGAAATATTCAATAACTCCGACGAAGTTCAATATTTAGATAGTATTTATCTCGCTCTTGTGGAGGGAGATAGTCCTATTGGTTTTCCTTCTTCACTTTTCCCAACTACTTTACATGCACGTCAGGTTTATCGCTTTCCGGGCAATGGTAGTAAATTTCCGGTGTTACCCGGAAAAAGTGTAGTGATTTGTAACAGTGCTCGTAATCATACGGTGAGTGCCGTCACTTCGATTGATTTGCAAAATGCAGATTTTGAATTTAAAGGTGGCATTAATCTACCAAACAACCAAAATGTGGATAGTATGATTTTGGTTTTTACTTCCTTTTTACCATTAAAAGAAATAAATTTACAACGTAATGGGGTAAATTCAGTGTGTTTATTTAAAACGAAAGACGATGTAACTAATTATCCATTAGACCCAAAACCAGGGTCTACTTCAAACCTACGATATATGCGATTTAATGCTATCGATGTATTTGATGGGGTGGAAATTTTAAAATATAGACCTACAGGTTCAATCGACCCAAACTCTAAACGGTTACAAAAATTTATTGATGCAGCATTTACAAATATTTCGAATACAAGTGGAAAAAATCACGAAAGTTCAGACCGTAAAGTAGACACACAACGCTCTGCAGGAACTGGTCGTGTTTATTTAAGAGATACAAATAATAGTCAGGCAGATTTTGTAACAGTAACTGATCCAACTCCAAAAAAATACGATAAACCATTGCTTTTGCAATAAATATTTCAACTAATTATTATGCGAAATAAACTTATTATCAATATATTAACCCTCTTTGTTTTTGGTGCCTTATCGGCTCAAAAAACATATAATCCCGAGCAGCATGAATTGTTGTACCTCAACAATCATTGGTTAGGTACAAAAAATGCAGCAGGATTAAGCTTGTCTGATTTTCAGGTGCATGGAAACTCGGAGTTGGGCTATAACGACGCTAAAGGTAATTTGCATCGGTCTCAGGAAGGCGACCGCAAAAGTGGATTAAAATTTACTTCCGAACGTTTCGACAAAATTAACGATAAATGGTTGACATGGGGCAGTTTCGAATTCCAAATGAACAGCGAAGATAATCGTGCCTGGTCGGATGTATTCAATACCTACAATAATTCTCCGTATATTTTCGGCGATAGTGTAAAAGGCAGTTACGACTTACAATATTTCGATTTACATGCCAAAATAAGCCATAAAATAAATAACCGTTTGGCAGCAGGTATTGCTTTGGATTATTATGCTGCCGATATGTCCCGTCAGCGCGATGCACGAACACGAACTTATTTGGCAAACTATGCAGCTTATCCCTCTGTAGTATATCAATTATCGACAAATCAAACGATTGGACTAATTGCAGGTGTTCGTTTCGAAAAGGAAAAAATGCCAAGTATTACGACTGTACAAGCAAGCCCTAAAATTGACTATTATTTCTTTCTGGGTAACGAAAATTCCTATTCGTTGTTGGATGGTTATACAGGTTTCGACCGTCAGTATGTGAACTTAGATTACTCAGCCAATTTGCAATATCTTGTTAAAAATGAAGCTATTAATTGGTTTAACGAAATTGGATTCAGTACTAAAAAACAAGAAGTATTGGGCAGTGAGCGTGAAAGCCCCGGATTGTACACTTCATTAAAATTTAATGCATTATCAAAATTAAATTTCAAATTAGATAATAAAATTTTTCATGTTGCATTGGGTGGTTTTTACAATTCCGGACGTGCCGATGAATATTTACAGGAACGGGTAGAGGTTCGCGACACAACTAACGGTAGCGTATCGTGGCAATGGAATACACTTTATGCGTACAAAGGACGATACACAACAGATTCGTATCGTGCTGATTTCAAAGTAAATATACGTAATATTTTAAACAATGGCACCGATTATTCGTGGTCGGCAGGTGTCGATGGACAATTCTATGGTTTTAGCAATGTCTATCAATTGCCTTATTCGGCGTTCGAAAATCAACGCGCTCGATTTGGAGTAAATGGAAGTTTAGGTGTTTTTAATAAAAATCAACATCGAGTTACATTGCAAGCTGCTGGTGGGTACGCATTTAGCGTGTATGATAATTTGGAATTAAATTCGATTGCAACAACAGTTCCAGGAATTGGCTCAACAACTTTTGAAAAAGCAACCTATAAACTTGCAAACCAAATTTTGCTCCCTGATATGAATTTTTACAAAGAGAATGTAATCGATTTTCGGGCAGATGCACGTTATAGTTTCCCGATAAAAGTGAAAAAAAATATGCTTACAGGACAACTAAAAGCGTATTTCGGAATGCAGAAAAGTGAAAATCTTGGGACATGGACTTCCGCTGGTGTATCTGTTGGTATTATTACGTTGTGAAAACTGAAGCCTGAAAGGCTTGAATATGCTTAACCATGGGTGAAACCCATGGACGATTGAAAAGAACACAAAGCAACCCTGAAAGGGTTGAATAATAATATGAAATGCAGTTAAACCCCTTCAGGGTTTATGATTCTGAAATTTATTTTTAACCCACAGGTTGCACCTGTGGCTAATAATATTCAAGCCCTTCAGGCTTAATTATATGAATTGAAATAACTATTATTTAAATGAAAATCAAACTGTTACTGCTCATATCCCTAATATCTTTTTCGGTTTATGCCGATAAAAAGCCAAAGGATACAAAACCAAAACCCGACATTTCGGTCATTGGCGATTCTATAATGTCGACCAAATCGCCTTACGCTAAAATTACGGCGGGTGCAAAGTCGATGAAAGGCATGTTTACCGTTTATAAAAAGGCTGGAAGTTTTTACTTCGAAATTCCGGATTCGTTGCTCGGGCGCGATATGCTTATTGCTTCGCGAGTGGTGAATATCAGCGACAACAGTAAAATTTCGGCGGGACAAAGGCGTTCGAACCCGATTCTGATTTCGTTTTCACGTCGCGATAAATTGCTTTTTATGCATCAGCCTACGGGCACTTCACTGGCCAATAGCAGCGACCCGATTTCGGTTTCGCTGGCTAACAACAATGTGGTGCCGGTAGTTATGACTTTCGATATTGCTGCCCGAAATGCCGAAAACAATGCTTCGGTGATTGATGTAACCAAACTGTTTTCAACTGAATTTGATCTTGTTTTTCCAGCCGGAATAGGAAATACAGGAAAATTGGACACTAAAGCTTCGCAAATTGTGGACGTAAAAGCCTTTCCGCAAAATGTGGAAGTTAGGTCGTTTTACAATTACAATGGCGGTCGTGAGCCGTTTAGTGTAACGGTTGGTTATTCATTCGTATTGCTGAGCAAAGAGCCGTACCGCGTGCGTTACAGCGACGAACGCATTGGTTTCAGTGCCGAAAATCGCCGTATTTTTGAGAGTGGGAAAGCAGCTTCGAGTGTAAAATTTATAAACCGTTGGCGCATTGAACCCAAACCGGAAGATCTGGAAAAGTATAAAAAAGGCGAACTCGTTACACCACAAAAACAAATTGTGTTTTATGTGGATACCGTAATGCCCGAAAAATGGCGTGGTTACGTACGGGAAGCTATCGAATCGTGGAATACGGCTTTCGAAAAAATAGGTTTTAAAAATGTGATTAAAGCTATTGATTTTCCTAAAAATAAGAATTTTGATCCGGATGATATTCGCTACAATTGCTTCCGTTATATAACTTCGGCCGATGCTAATGCGCAGGGTCCGCAATGGATTGATCCGCGCAGTGGTGAAATTATTCAGGGTGATATTTTATTTTGGCACAATGTGATAGAGTTACTGCAAACATGGCGCTTTGTGCAAACTGCTGCTGCCGACTCCGAAGCACGCAAAAAGGAACTTCCCGATGCTATTTTGGGTGATGCCATTCGCTATGCCATTGCACACGAAATGGGGCATGTGCTTGGTCTACAACACAATATGCGGGCTTCGTACGCCATACCGACCGACTCGCTTCGTTCGGCTACTTTTACCCAAAAATACGGTACTACAGCCAGCATAATGGATTACTCGCGCAACAATTATGTGGCGCAACCGGGCGATAAAGAAAAAGGGGTGGCTCTCACGCCTCCGCGCTTGGGCTTGCACGATTATTTCTGCATTCAGTGGGGCTATCAACCAATTTTAGAAGCCCAAACGCCAGAAGATGAATTACCAACGCTTAATAAGTGGTTTTTAGATAAAGGCAATAATCCGTTTTATATTTACGGCGGCACGGCAGTGTCGGCAGTAGTACCTGACCCCTCGGCACAATCGGATGCGCTCGGAAACGATTTGATAAAATCGGCTCAATACGGCATTGCGAACATCAAACTCACTACCAAAAATTTAGTAAAGTGGACTCTGAGCGAAGGCGATAATCTGGATTTATTGCAAAAACGATGGGAAGGATTGACGAAATTGTATTTCCGCATTTCGAACCTCACACTATCGTATTTGGGTGGTGCGTACGAATTTAAAGGTGTTTATGGTCAATATGCAACGAACTTTGTTCCGGTTGAAAGTGCTAAACAAAAAGAGACTATTCGCTTTATTATCAGCGAAATGACAAATTGTGATTGGATGAATAATCGCGAAATTGTTCAGCTAACCGGAACAACGACCGACGAAATTACCAAATGGCAATCGGGCGTAATTGGCAATATGTTGGGCAATTTCATTCTTTCGCGCATTGTGGCCAATCAGGCACTTTATACCCAAAATGCATATACGCTTAACGAATACTTCAACGATGTGGATGTTCAAATTTGGAATCAAACTGCCAAAAGTCAACTTACAACTTACGACAGGCATATTCAATTAGCATATATCGACAAACTTTGCGGATTAGTTGATCCACTTTTTACAACCAGCACAAAGAGTGAACCTCGTCAGGCAAACGAAACCGTTTGGGCGTCGGTGGCTGCTGCGCAATTGGTAGCAACACGTACGCGTGCGGCTCAACTGGCTTCGTCGCAGCCTCAGAATGCCGGACATTATAAGCTGATAATTAATAGAATAGATAAACTCACAAAATAATTATATTAGGATGAACAAAATATTTAAATCACTTTCAATTCACAACAAATCAATTGCAGAACAAGTCTTAAAGTCCCCCTGTAGGGGGGATTTAGGGGGGCCAATGAAAAAATTAGTTGCTATAGTATTGGTTTTGAGCTTTTTTACAGTACAACTCAGAGCCGACGAAGGAATGTGGCTTACCAAAGATATTACACGCAATATCAAACAAATGAAAAAAGCAGGACTCAAATTGAGTGCTGCAGATATTTACAGTATCAACAAAGCATGTCTCAAAGATGCCGTTATTGGCTTATCGAATGCCGACAATGCGTTCGATAGTTTTGCCACAGCCAGTTTTGTGTCTGATAGTGGTTTGTTAATTACCAATTTTCACCCGATAATTCGTTATCTCGAGCAGTTTTCGCAGCCTGGTCGCGACTTTATTAAGTCCGGCTATTGGTCAACAAAGCCCGAAGAGGAAACACATTGCCGCGATTTGAGTGTGATACAACTCGTAAAAATGGTGGATGTAACAACCGAAATTCTCGAAGGTGCCAATGGTTTAAAATCGAATGAATATAACAATAAAATAAACGAAAATGGAATCGCCATTCGTCAAAAATATACCCGTGGCACCGATACCGATGCTAAAATTACGTCGTTTATGGGTGGAAATCAGTTTATTATGTCTATTTACAAAGTGTACAAAGATGTACGTATGGTGGCTGCTCCTCCTATTTCGTTGGCCAAATTTGCAGGCGATGCCGACAACTGGCGTTGGCCCCGTCATGCCGCAGATTTTGCATTTTTGCGTGTGTATGTAGGTAAAGATAATAAGCCGGCCGATTTCAGCAAAGAGAATGTGGCACTCAAAGGAAATCATTTTCTCAAAGTATCGGCAGCTGGTGTAAAAGAAAACGATTTTAGCATGATTATTGGATATCCTGCTCGCACAAAATTGTATATTCCTTCGTTTGCAATTGAGTATCTGGAGCAAACGGAATTGCCTGCTAAAATAAAAATTCGTGGTGAAAAGCTACGCATTATCAACGAAGCACTCAAGGCGCGCCCCGAAATAAAATTCCGTTACACGGCGCGTGTAAACAGCATTACCAACAATTACCTCCGCTGGAAAGGTGAACTCAACGGGTTGAAACGTATGAAGTTGACACAGCAAAAGCTTGATGAGGAAAAAGAGTTGATGGCATGGATTAATGCCGACAGTGCGCGCATTAAAAAATACGGCGATATCATATCAGTTCAGCGCGATATTTACAACAAATTAATTCCGCTGAAAATTGCCGATATTTACTTTAACGAAACCGCCATAAGCGGAGCTGAATTGGTGCCGTTTGCAGGAAAATTTGAGAAATTGGTACAAATGTTTAATCGTAAAAAAATAAACGAAAAAGCTATAAAAGAAGAGGTTGACAGACTTATTCCGCTTGCGAAACAATTCTTCGAATCGTGGGATAAGGAGGTTGACAAACAAATGTTCCGCGACATGTTGTTTTTGTATTACAATAATGTGGATAAGGCTTATATTTCGAATGTAATGGTTGAGTCGTTAGCGCCTTTTGATGGCGATTTAGATAAATATACCGATTATGCTTTTGCCAATTCGATGCTTACCAAACCCGATAGTATTCAGGCATTTTTGCAGAAAGTAGATACAATAACCATTGATAAATTCACTGCCGACCCGCTTTACAAAATTGCGCTTAGCTATTACGAAGTTTATACCCGTCGTGTACTGAATCAAACACAAAAATTGGAAGCTGAACAAGCTAAGTATTACAACTTATATATGGATGCTATAGCAAGCATGAATTCTAATAAACTAATGTTTTCCGATGCCAATCGCACGCAGCGCTTGTCTTATGGCAAAGTTACCGGTGCGCTGGCTGCTGATGGATTGTTGTATAACTATTATACGACTATGGACGGAATTTTCGAAAAACGAGCTGATAATCCCGGAAATCCTGATTATTTAATTCCTAAAAAAATTGCCGACTTATACCAAAATGCCGACTTTGGCACTTATGCCGTAAATGGAAAAATGCCTGTCAATTTCTTATCAAATCTTCATACTTCGAGTGCAAATTCGGGAAGTCCGGTGCTAAATGCCAAAGGCGAATTGATTGGCCTGAATTTTGATAGAATAGCTGAGGGTGTAGCTTCCGATTATAAATACTTGCCGGAATCGAGCCGCAATATTGCTGTTGATATTAGATATGTACTGTTTTTACTCGAAAAATATTCGATGTCGAAACAATTGGTGAACGAAATGGTGATAGTGAAATAGGGAAAGAAAAGAACAAAGATAAAAGAGCAAAGAATAAAGATTTAAAGAAAATGAATTTAAAGAAAATATCAGTAACGATTATTGTTATAGTGTTTGCAGTGAGTATTTCAGCCCAAAGAAGGCAAGCTGAACCTGTTTTAACCAAAGTATCGAACAAAGATGTGGTGCAAAGTGTATTTCCTGAAGCTACCAAAGTAGAAAAGGTGAATGACTATTGGTTTAAAATTGTGAATGATAAGAATAAAATATATGGATATGCCATGACAAGCACTGAATACTGTAAAGATGTGATTGGTTACAATAACACGACGCCTATTATGGTTGTTACCGACAAAAAATTTAATATCAAAAAAATAGCTTTACTATCGCACTACGAAACATTAAGTTATATTCGCCGACTCGAAAAGATGGGTTTTTTTAGTACTTGGAACGGATTAAAGCTACCTGAAGCAGTCAAAATTAAAGCTGATGCCTACACAGGAGCCACAAAAACAGCGAAGGCTGTGGAGAAAAATCTGTATTTCCTTGTCGAAAATGGGAGCAAGAAAATGCCTTAATATAACTCGTATATTTGGTACAAATACAAAGAAGGCTGAATCTCATTTTGAGATTCAGCCTTCTTTGTATTATTCCTTATCAATGATGATCATCGTGCGTACACAAACCTACTATGGTATGAAATGTATCGTGTAACTTAATCAAATCTTTTTTTATCACTTCGTCCGAAGCATTTGCATTTACCTTTTTATCAAGTGCTTTACTTTGCTTTACAATTATTTTTAAGTTTTTCTTGATGTTTTTTACATCTTTAAAATCAGCAGGGATTTGTGATTGTTGCCAAGCAATCGAATTTTTTACTAATTCGCCCGAACGAGTACGAATGGGTTTAAAATCTCCCTCTTCCATAGGATGAAAAGTTTCACCTATCGAGCGGTGAAAGCGATTTTTCTCGCGCCAATCCACTTTGGTTTGCGCCGAAATAAAATTTGTAGCTACTAAAAGCGCAACTAATGCAAAAATTGTTTTAAATTTTCTCATGACTTTTTTAATTATTATTGTCGAATACTATAATTAGAAAAACCGAACAAATTATTCGGTTTTTCTAATTCACTTATTTTGAAACAAGTTTTGTTCTATTTTGTTTAGTTAGTTAGTGTAAATTTGACAATTTTATACTTGCATCTTATTAAATAAGCAACATAGCATCGCCATATACACCAAAACGATAACCTTCTTTGATAGCCACTTCGTAGGCATTCATCACTCGGTCGTAATCGCCAAAAGCAGCTGTGAGCATTAGCAAAGTAGAATAAGGCAAGTGGAAGTTGGTAATCATCGAATTAGCAACAGTAAAATCGTAAGGAGGGAAAATAAATTTATTAGTCCATCCTTCGTAAGGTTTAATTTTCCCTTCGGTACCAACAACGGTTTCTAATGCACGCATTACAGTTGTTCCTACAGCACAAATACTGCGACCTTCGTCGCGTTTTTTGTTTACATAGTCGGCGGCTTCGCGTGTAATTTCCATTTGCTCCGAGTCCATTTTGTGCTTGGTAAGGTCTTCTACATCTATTTCGCGGAAATTACCTAAACTCATGTGGGAAGTTACAAAAGTGCTATCAATCCCTTTTATTTCCATGCGTTTAAGCAGCTCACGACTAAAGTGTGTACCGGCAGCTGGAACAGCAACAGCTCCTTCTTTTTTGGCAAAAATAGTCTGAAAACGTTCTGCATCGTCTGGTTCTACGGCACGAGTTATGTTGCGTGGAAGTGGAGTTTCGCCAAGGTCAAACAGGGCTTTTTTGAATTCATCGTGTGTACCATCAAACAAAAAGCGCAAGGTGCGGCCACGCGAAGTTGTATTGTCGATTACCTCAGCAACTACCGAGTCGTCTTCGCCAAAATAAAGTTTGTTGCCAATACGAATTTTGCGAGCAGGTTCTACAAGCACATCCCAGAGTTTCATATCGTGATTAAGTTCACGCATTAAAAAAACCTCAATTTGTGCTCCCGTTTTTTCCTTATTACCATACAATCGAGCCGGAAAAACCTTTGTGTCGTTGAATATAAATAAATCGTGTTCGGTAAAATACTCCAACACATCTTTGAAAATGCGATGTTCAATTTTGCCTGTATTTTTGTCAATTACCATTAATCGCGATTCGTCGCGATGGCGTGCAGGATACTGAGCAATAAGCTCGTCGGGCAACTTAAATTTAAATTTCGATAACTTCATAATGCAATATGTTTAATTTTTATACCTCTTTTTAAAAATTGGAAATCAGAAAATTGGAAATTATGTAATTGGGAATTGGAAATTCTCTACAATTTCTTTTTCTATATGTTCTACAAGGGCTTCAATTTCCCAACAATCGGACAATTTCACTTCACCAATTCGGGTGCGTTCCAAAGCTGCCAAATGCGCTCCACTACCCAGCGCTAATCCAATATCGCGTGCTAATGCTCTGATATACGTTCCTTTGCTGCAAACCACTCTAATTTTGAGCAGTGGTAATGTAAAATCGAGCACCTCAATTTCGTCGATTACCAACAACTTTGGTTTTAGTTCTACTTCCTGTCCGTCGCGGGCATAGTCGTAAGCACGTTTTCCATCTACTTTTACTGCCGAATAAATTGGCGGAACTTGCCAAATTTCACCTGTAAAAGTGGGTATAATTGTATCCACCAATTCGCGCGTAATATGTTCGGTTGCGTAAGTCGCATCCACAGGTAATTCTTTGTCGAAACTTGGTGTGGTAGCTCCCAACTCCAGCGTAGCAATATATTCTTTGGTTTGATACTGAAAACTTTCTATTAATTTGGTTTTTTTACCGGTGCAAATTATCATTACACCTGTAGCAAGCGGGTCGAGCGTTCCGGCATGTCCCACTTTCAACTTTTTCATTTTCAGCGTTTTTTGCAACTTCCACCGAAGTTTGCTTACCAAATTGAACGATGTCCAGTTCAACGGTTTATGTACATAGAGGATTTCTCCTTCAATAAAATTCATTCTTTCCCTATTGTCAAATGTCAAATGACAAAAGTCTAAGGTCTTTTGACATTTGACTTTCGACTTTATTTTCCTTCAAACTTTTCAAACCTTTCAAATCTTTAAATCAACACCCATTCCTAACAAAACAAGAATAACCACACCCACTACAATTCGATAATATCCAAATGCTTTGAAGCCGAATTTTGTAACATAACCAATAAAAAACTTAATGGCAGCCATGGCCACAATAAACGCAACTACATTGCCAATTATCAATGTAAGTAAATTATCGCTAAGTAGTTGAACACCATTTGGCTCGCCTATTAATTTCATAAGTTTATAGCCCGAAGCCGCAGCCATAGTTGGCACTGCCAAAAAAAACGAAAACTCAGCTGCATTGTGGCGCGATAGTTTGGTGCTCATACCTCCTACTATGGTTGCCATTGAGCGCGAAACGCCCGGAATCATAGCAATACATTGAAAGAAACCAATCTTCAATGCCCGTTTCCAGTCCATTTCCTGATTCTCTTCGGGTTTATTAAACCATTTATCGACAAATAGCATAAAAACACCACCAATAACCAACATCACTGCCACAACAAACACACTTTCGAGTAACAGGTCAATTTTATCACTAAATATTTTACCTAATACAAGTGCAGGAATTACGGCAATTAATAATTTCCAATAAAAGTCAAACTTTACGATACTGCGCTTAAAAACTTCTACTAATTTTTCGCCAAATGACAAATTTTTAAGTTTTGCATTTTCAAAAATCACAATATCATTTAGCTTATAAAATCGTTTCCAATACAATACAATAACCGAAAGAATAGCTCCAAACTGTATATTAATGGTAAAAGCCTTTACGAATTCGGTACTTTCCATGCCCAACAAACTCTGAGCAATTATCATGTGCCCTGTAGACGATACCGGAAGAAATTCGGTAATACCTTCAACAATGGCTATAATGATAGCTTCGGGAATATTCATTTAGCTTTGGATTTAAAAAGTATAGCAAAAATGATAAATATAAACCCAAAAAACGACACCATTGGTCCTACTGTAATGCGGCGTGTACTGAAAATATCGGGGTTAAATTCTACTCCGGTTGTAGAACCTGTCATCAATACAAAACCCAACACGATAATTGCAAACCCAACTGCAATAAGCACAAGGTTTATCTTTCCTAAACGTAATTGTTTGTTATTTTCCATTATAAATTAATTGTAAATTGTAATTGCCCCAAACCCCTAAAGGGGCTTAAGAAATTAAGAATCAGTACTATTTTACATCCCCTTTAGGGGCTTGGGGCCATTTTAACTCAAATACATATCATTCGTATTCATTTTCAGATAACGACCAATGGATAAGTAGGTTGAAACGGCCATTAATACTATGCCCGAAAGCAATACAATAACCGCTACCCAAATTGCCGAAATAGGGTTGACGGACAAGCCGCTTAATCCAAATTCGTACAAAATATAGTAAACCACTATTCCTAAAATGAGAATGGCAATAATAGCAGCCACTAAACCATTTATGACCGACTGACGTATATAAGGTTTGCGAATAAACCAGTTGGTGGCACCCACCATTTGCATGGTATTAATCAAAAAGCGATTCGAGTAAATCGACAAACGTACCGTGTTATTTATCAATGCAACCGCCACAATAAGCAACACCAAAGCCAAACCAAGCAATACAAGGCTTATTTTCTTAACATTATCGTTTACCAGGCTAATTAAATCTTTTTGATAGGCTACACGTTCAATTACTTCGTATGTTTTTAGCTTTGTTTCAATCATTTTTACACTATCAGGGTTTGCAAATAGTGCTTTGAGCTTCACTTCAAGTGATGCTTTCAGCGGATTGTAACCCAAAAAATCCTGTGGGTCGTCGCCCAGCGAAGCAATATGTTCTTTGAGTGCATCTTCTTTCGAAACAAAAGTTACCTCCTTCGCATATCCTGCCAAGGTTAAAAATGTTTCCACACGAGTTACTTCCGATTTATCAGCATCATCGTCGAGAATAATGGACAAATTAATATTTTCTTTTACGTAAACGCTCATATCGTGCGCCACAAAAAGAAGCAAACTCACCAATCCGATTAAAAACAATACCAACGACATGCTGATGGTAGACCCAAAATGTATATTTTTTACTTTTTTCATATTCTTTTCTTTTTCGGGTTTCACCGTAGGGGTAACACGAATAATTTAATTAAAACGTGTTACTCGAGTACGTGAAACTCGTTTGTAAAGCCTAAATTAGTCTTTCTTTTTGAACGAAATAAATCCAAAAATCACCAACGCCAGCATAAACAGCACCGACGATGTAAGTGCAATTATATTTCCAAATTTATACGAGTTTGGTTCAAATCTGAATTCCACATCATACGTTCCTTTTTTGAGTGGCATAGCACGGAGCAAATAATTAGCACGTATATAGGGAGCTTTTTCGCCATTGATATAAACATTCCAACCTTTATCGTAATATATTTCGGAGAAAACAGCCAACTGGTCGGTTGCCGAACTAAAACTGTACAGCATACGATTTGGATTGTACGATTTCAATGCGATGCGCGCAGTACTGTCAGCCACAAGGGTTGTCGGAACTTGAGTTGCAAATTCCTTATTTACAACCATTTCGGTTTTTGTGTTTATTTCGCCAACTAATTTCATTTCCTCATTTGCATCGGCGGCAACATGTATTTTAGTTACAAACCAGGCGTTGCCATTGCATTTTGGATTAACGAGCGGAGCAGCATCTTTGTTGTAAATTACGTACTTCATATTCAGCATATTAAGCACACCAAGCGAATCGAGTGTAGGAGCAATTTCTTCGAATGTTTTTGCACGACCAAAAGCTCCAAACAACTGTCCGATTTCGCCTTCTATTTGCATATTTATTAATTCCTGATAACGGCGCAATTTGGCCGCATGATAACCTCCGATATTCTTGTGAAAATACGATGGTTTTGCATCGTTGAAAATATTCACCGATGCATCCAATACACGGTAATACGATTTATCAGCCAAAATCATATTGTCGGCAACCGAAGGTTGAATTAGACTTTCGAATTTACGTTTACGTTCAAAACTACTATCGTTGAGGTAACGTTTTGCAACGGGCACCAAATCGGCTAAAAACAAAATACCAAAAAGAATGATAACTGTATTTGTTTTAAGATAATTTTTAATAAAAAGCCAAAGTAGCAATGCAGCAGCCAGAATAAAACCAACAGATCGCCAAGCATCCGAGCGCAACATTGCTTCGCGGTCGAGTGGGAGGGTTTCTTTCAGAAAATCATAATCGCCACTAAATTGCGCATCGGCAGGCGAAACAAAATTACCCGCTAACGATGGAATAAGGGCAAAAACCAAGGCTATTCCGGCTGTAATTCCTGCACTGTAAAGTATAGGTCGCAGCAATTTTTCCTTTGCATTTTCGGTAGTCAACACTTCTTTTAAAGCCAATATAGCTAATAATGTAATTCCAAAACCTGTTGCTACCAAAATCATCGATACTGTACGAAATTTGTTGTACAATGGTACATAGTCGATAAAAATATCGGTAAGCCACATTAAGTTTTTGCCCCACGAAAGAAAAAGAGTGAGCAAAATCATGGGTAAAAGCCACCAGAGTATTCTTTTTTCGACCACAAAAAAGCCCAGAATGAAAAGAAAAATTACAATCGCTCCTAAATAAACAGGCCCCGAAGTTCCGGGTTGGTCGCCCCAGTAAAGCGGCAACTGAAAGTCTTTCATTACTTTTTCGACATTCGGCACATTGAAACTCTTAATTTTTTCGGCTGTACGGCTATCTGTACCAAGCGTTTCGGCACTTGCACCACCTCTGAAGTTTGGAATTAGCATCGTCAACGTTTCGGCTTTGCCATAACTCCAGTTGGTAATGTAATCTCTATTCAACCCATGTTGCGAGTTTTGAGTATCCATTGTGAGCCCATTCGATTTACCACGCATGGTCTCTTCGCCAAATTCATAGGTGGTTAAAAGCGCCGTAGCATTCATTCCGGCAGCTACAATTAGCGCTGCAAGCATCAATCCTACGGTTTGCAAAAACGATTTAATTTGCTTCTCTTTAATGCTATATATAAATTCGACTATACCAAAAAAAAGCAGCATAATAACTGTATAATAAAGTATCTGTACGTGATTGGCACGAATTGCCAAACTCAGAAAGAAAACAGTTAAAAGCGATCCCACTATTTTTTTGTCGCGAAAGGCCATATAAACGCCACCAATAAGAGGTGCCATATAGGCTATAGTTATAGCTTTCGAATTGTGGCCGACTAAAATGATAATAAAATTGTACGATGCAAATGTAAATGCTGTAGAACCAACCAAAGCAAGCCATGGTTTTACACCAAACGCCAATAAAAGAATATAAAAACCTGTCAAATAAAGGATTAAATTGTAAACAGGTTTTGGGAAAAGTATAATCAATTTTTCGATATATTGGATTATATTATTTGGCTGATTCATAGATATTTGGTAGGTAGGCATTCCACTAAACATCGAGTTTGTCCATAGTGCCACATCGTCATTCGATTTGTTATAATCCACCGTTTCCTTTGCCATACACATCCAACTTTCAGTATCGTGACCCAATAGCTGCTTGCCTTCAAATATCGGCGTAAAATAAAGGAATGACATGATTATAAACAACAGAACAGCGATAAGGTGCGGAGTAATTTTGCTAATAATATTTTTATTCATATTAAATAGAAGTTTGAGATAGAGCAGTTTTTGGGAAAAATCACACAAAAGTACATCATTTTTGTTCGTTTGGTACTTCTCGTGCGGTTAAAAAACAAAAAAATGTCAACCTGTAATGACAATTTTACAGCAAAAGGCACCTTTTTGTGATTATTATTGTAAAAAAATAAAATATTAGCATCAACTTAGCATTATTTTATTTAGATTTGTAGCTCAAAATATTCAAATAATAAAAATTCAGGTATACTATGAACTCAACAGTAAAACTTTACAGTTACAATTTCAACTCGGTAAAAACCTATCTTTTTGCCACCCTTTTTGTTGTTGGAAATATTGTTGCTCCCCAATTGGCTCATTTAGTTCCACAAGGCGGCTTTATCTTTTTGCCCATTTATTTTTTTACACTTATTGCCGCATACAAATACGGTTTAAAAGTCGGTTTAATCACTGCTTTGCTTTCGCCGGTTATCAATCACTTACTTTTTGGAATGCCTCCATTGGCCGTTTTGCCTGCTATACTTGTTAAATCTGTTCTTTTGGCCGGAGCAGCATCGTGGTTGGCACGTCGCAGCAATGCTGTTACTTTGCTCAACTTAGTATTGGCAGTTTTGCTGTATCAGGTAGCAGGCACCTTGCTTGAGTGGGCGATGGTACGTGATTTTAGTGTTGCCATTCAAGATTTCCGCATTGGTATCCCCGGTATGTTATTGCAAATTTTTGGTGGATTTGCTTTGCTGAAAGCCATTGAAAAACGCTGACAATAGAATATATTTTTTTATTACCCCAAATAAGGCACATTGGTAAATATACTAATGTGCCTTATTTTTTTTACTTAACTTTTTAAGCTAATACTTCAAAGCAATATCAGAATCTATAAAATAAAATTTATACAATATGTAAAATAGAATACTCACAATATGTAAAATAAAAAGCTCACAATATGTAAAATAAAATACTCATATTATGTAAAATGTAATGCTCGCAATATGTAAAATAAAAACAGTACAATATGTAAAATAAATATTGTATCTTTGCAGCAAAAATTATTATGAATCATTAATTACGAACTGATTATGGAATATATAGCACGTATAACTGATGCGGAATTTGAACGCAAATTGCAAGCGGCAGGAGCTATACTTATTCGTGGCTCTAAAGCCTGTGGAAAAACTGAGTCGGCACGGCAATTTGCAAACAGTATTTTGGAAGTAGATACCGACCCGCAAGTTCCCCTGCTTATCGATACAGCACCTGCCCGACTTTTGCTCGGAAACGCACCGCGCCTAATAGACGAGTGGCAGGAGCAACCTATACTTTGGAACTTGGTGCGCCGCGAAGTTGACAATCGTGCGTTGCCGGCTCAATTTATTCTTACTGGATCTGCAAACCCCAACGAGAATGTAAAACAACATTCCGGCGCAGGTAGGTTTACCACACTTGATATGCGCACTATGAGTTGGCAGGAGCTGGGTCATTCGACCGGAAAAATTAGTCTGAAAGCCCTATTAGAAGGCGGAAAAATTGATATATTCGACGAGGCAACCGCTTTGGAGTTTATCGTGGATAAAATAATTGTCGGTGGTTTCCCTGCCCTTTTACACAAAAGTGTTTCGCAGGCAATGGATATTAACCGCGCCTATATCGATTTACTTGCCGATGTAGATATGAGCCGTGTTTCGAATGTGAAGCGCGACCCAACCAAAGTGCGGAACTTATTGCGGTCGCTGGCACGAAATACTGCTACAACCATCGAAACCACCACACTCGAAACCGATATTTTTCAGAATGACAGTGTTACAATTTCGCGCCCGACTATCCACGATTATCTCGATACACTCGAACGCTTGATGATTGTTGAAAATCAGCCGGCATGGAATACGCATTTGCGTTCGTCGGCATTGCTCCGAAAAGCTCCGAAACGCCATTTTACCGATGTTGCGCTTGCTGTGGCTGCACTTGGCGCTACTAAAAAATCGTTGCTTGCCGATTTAAAATTTACCGGTTTTCTGTTCGAATCGCTTGCCGTACACGAACTCCGTGTGTATGCACAAACATGCGACGCCAAAGTTTTTCATTATCGCGACTCAAACAATCTTGAAGTAGATGCTATTGTTCAACAATATACTGGTGAATATGCTGCTTTTGAAATTAAACTCGGAACGGGTCAGATTGATGCCGCCGCTGCAAATCTTAAAAAATTTGCATCCCTAATCGACACATCAAAAACCCAACCGCCGAAAAGTTTAAACATTATAACAGGTACAGGTATAAGTTTTACACGAACCGACGGTGTAAACGTAATTTCGCTTGCTTCGCTTGGCGTATAAGATTATTGAAAAAACTCAATAAACTAATCCGCTAATTTTGATTTTTTCATTGACTTTGATTAAATTTGCACAAAAATAACGCTTATGAACTCACGTACTTTTGAAGAGATAATGAAACGCTTCGCCGAAATCCAAATCGACGAGGCGTTTGATATGATAGTGGCAATTGCCAATGGTGGTTTAGTGCCGGCAGGTATTCTGAATCAGCGTTTGCAATTAGAAGTGAAGGTATTACGTATAAATTTCAAAGACGAAAATCAGCGCCCACGCTACGATACCCCTCAGCTGTTACAAGCTGTCGATTTTGACTTTAAGGAAAAAAAAATACTCTTAGTGGACGACCGCATCAAATCCGGCTCGACCATTGTGGTTGCACGAGAAATTCTGAAAGATGCAAAGGATATTAAAACCTTTGCTGTAAACGGAAATGCCGATTATGCGCTTTTCAACGAATCGTGTTTTAGGTTTCCGTGGATGATGTAATTCGTTTTTTACGACCGACTCTCAAATCTTCCCCTTCATTTCCAGTTCCAGCTTTTTGTAAGACCCATTTCGTTCTACAAGCATTTTCAAAGGATTTTTGGATGGTTTTTGAAAATAATGTCGCACTTCGGCTATGCTTATCTCACTTAATCGTTGAAAATTAATCTCAGAAATTAGATCACCAACCTGTATTCCGGCTCGCTCGGCAGGCGAATCTTTCCATACGTGAATTACCTCCACTTGTGGGAAAAGACCTGAAGTGTGTGCCACTTCAATACCCGCAATATTATAGGTAAAGGGATTTTTAAAGGTACTGTTTGGTTTAAAATAAAATTTTCGATTGTGGGTGTCAATAATCAGATTAAAGCGATTAAGCAGCTGACCACCAATTGTTCCATCGCGGTCGGAGGTGCGTGCAATCTGACTTATAGCAGCCGAATCAGGAAAAGCAACAATGGGGTCTTTTACACAAAAATCGGCTATACACAATTGTTGCACGCGGGCAAAAACGCCATTTATTTCACCGCTAAGCCCTTCACCAATTCGTCCGCGAATGGATTTTTCGGGAATGTTTACGGCTTTGTTTGTCAATGTTTCGAACCATGCTGTGAGTTCAGCTCCGGTGTCGATAAGCATTTTAATAGTTTGTCGGGCACTATCAGTTTCGAGTACCGAGAGATGGATATACATTTTCTGACGTTGTAGCGTCATAGGCATTACGCCATAGCCTTTGGGAGCGATAAACTGTTCGTGGCGGTACATACGCAATCGTCGGTGGCTGTAGTCAATTTGCACCACATAATCTCTGAAAAAATCGACTCCCAGCAAACCGTTAATTTTTACACCCGTGTGTTTCGACAAATTAAACAAATCCTCTTTAAACGAATAAACCAAGCGGTTAGAAAGTGTAATTTTGCCTATCTGAATTCTGTTTTCGGTACTTTCGTAAGCCATAAAGTTTTTTCCGGAGCCAAGTCCTTGCAAGTCAATTTGTCCACCGGAAGTTAAGTCCACACTATCTTTGGGGTGCAGTTCGGTAATAATGGTGTTGCGAAGTCCGGTGTCGAGTATCATTTTCAGTTTCGTCGATTGGTTTATGCGGACATCGAGCACAATGTAACTACCCACCATTTCGAATGGAATAGTAGCCACCAAGGTGTTTTTTGCCAACACATTAACTGCAAAAAGGATGAAAATCAACCAAATTTGTGTCCGTTTTTTCATTTTCCCCCAACAAAAAGATTAACTTTGCGAAGATAGTAATTTTTTTAATAGTTTTTATTATTTGCATCTCGTTCCATTTACATTCTCTAAAAAAATCGCTATCTTTGTGGCTCAAAAAAATAAAACTTACCGCATGAATATTTCGTATAACTGGCTGAAAAACTATATCAATACTGATATTGACGCTGTTGAACTGGGAAAAGCACTAACTTCGATTGGTCTTGAAGTAGGTAGCGTGGATGAAGTACAAACCGTAAAAGGAGGGCTCGAAGGATTGGTAATTGGCGAAGTGCTTACGTGTGCCAATCACGAAAATTCGGACCATTTGCACGTAACCACTGTGAATGTTGGCTCAGGCGAACCCTTGCAAATTGTATGTGGTGCACCCAATGTGGCTGCCAGACAAAAAGTGGTGGTGGCTACTGTGGGCACTGTGCTTTATTCGGGCGACGAAAGTTTTACAATTAAACGTTCCAAAATACGTGGTGTGGAATCGATGGGAATGATTTGTGCTGAGGATGAAATTGGCATTGGAACCAGTCACGATGGTATTATTGTGTTGCCTGCCGAAGCTGTAGTAGGAACCTTAGCCAAAGATTATTATGGAATTAAAAGCGATTTTCTGATTGAAGTGGATATTACCCCTAACCGCGTTGATGCTGCTTCGCATTATGGTGTGGCGCGCGATTTGGCGGCTTATTTTGCACTAAAAAATCCTGATATTAAACTTACTAAACCTTCGGTAGAATCTTTTGAAGTTCAAAATACAAACCTGACCATTCCTGTAAAGGTTGAAAATCCCGAAGCCTGTCCACGCTATTCGGCAGTTACAATTTCGGGCGTAAAAGTAACCGAATCGCCCGATTGGTTGAAAAATGCACTGCTAACTATCGGACTTCGCCCCATAAATAATATCGTGGACGCAACCAATTTCGTATTGCACGAACTGGGGCAGCCACTTCATGCTTTCGATGCTGATAAAATTACATCAAAAGAAGTTCGAGTAAAATGCTTACCCGAAGGAACGCCTTTTGTAACGCTGGATGGTGCTGAACGTAAACTGAATGCAGCCGATTTGATGATTTGCGATGGCGATAAACCGATGTGTATTGGTGGTGTGTTTGGTGGATTGAGTTCGGGAGTAACTGAAACCACGCAAAATGTGTTTTTGGAAAGTGCTTATTTTCATCCGGTATCTATTCGCAAAACAGCTAAACGTCACGGATTAAATACCGATGCTTCGTTCCGCTACGAGCGTGGTTGCGACCCAACCAATACCATTTATGTACTGAAACGTTGTGCATTGTTAATCCAGGAAGTGGCTGGTGGAAGCATTTCGAGCGAGATTGTGGATATTTATCCAACTGAAGCAAAGCCATTCGAAGTAGAAGTTAGTTTACAAAAAATTAACTCGCTTATTGGTAAAGAAATTGGCCGCGAAAATATTGAAACAATTCTGGATGCATTGGAAATGAAAATCGCTGAACGTACCGTTGCCAGTTATATTTTGCACGTACCTGTCTACCGTGTTGATGTACAGCGTGATGTGGATGTGATTGAGGATATTCTACGCATTTACGGTTATAATAATGTAGAAATTGGCGAAAACTTGGTTTCTACGCTGAGCTACAGTTCAAAACCCGACAGTCACAAACTTCAAAACCTGATTGCAGAGCAACTTACAGCACAGGGATTCAACGAAATTCTGAATAATTCGCTTACCAAAGGCGGATATTATAACGATTTAAATTCGTTTCCGGCAGCAAATAGCGTGAAGATTCTCAATGCCTTAAGTTCCGATTTGAACGTGATGCGTCAGACTTTGCTCTTTGGTGGACTTGAAAATATTGCTTACAACGTAAATCGTCGAAATGCCGATTTGAAATTCTACGAATTCGGAAATTGCTATTATTACAATGCCGAAAATAAAAAAGAAGGCGAAACGCTTGCGGCTTATTCCGAAGATTATCATTTGGGCTTATGGCTTACCGGAAATAAATTGGGTCAATCGTGGACAACAGCAGAGCAAAAATCGAGTATTTACGAACTGAAAGCATACATTGAAAACATATTTGTTCGTTTGGGCGTAAATGTGCGTAAATTGGTTTTTGGCGAATATGCCGACGATTTATTGAGCGAAGCGCTTACCGTTTACAGTCCGCGTGGCTATAAATTGGCTGTGTTTGGTGTTGTTCATCCTAACATTCGTAAAACCATCGATATTGACCAAGAAGTGTATTTTGCCGACCTGAATTGGAATGCGCTGATGAAAGAAATTGGCAAGCAGAAAGTTAGCTTTGCCGAAATTCCAAAATATCCCGAAGTGAAACGCGATTTAGCCATGTTGCTCGACAAAGCAGTAACTTTTGCCGAAATTGAAAAAATTGCTTTCGATACCGAACGTAAATTGCTCAAAAAAGTAACGCTTTTTGATGTGTACGAAGGTAAAAACTTAGAAGCAGGTAAAAAATCGTATGCCGTTAGTTTTATTTTGCAGGACGAAACCAAAACATTGACCGATAGCCAAATTGATGGCATTATGAAAAAAATGCTTTCTAATTTCGAATCGAAATTGGATGCAAAACTAAGATAAAATGGAAACAAAAATATTACATACTCCTTACGCCAAACCCGATGCATACAATGCGTTGAGTATGCCGGTGTATCATTCGGCAGCTTTCGAATTCGAATCGGCGGAGGAAATGGAGTTGGCATTTACCGGAAAATCAACCAATCACACCTATTCACGCATTACGAATCCTACGGTTCAGTATTTCGAAGAACGTGTGAAAAACATAACCGGAGCAATGAGTGTTACGGCTCTCAATTCCGGTATGGCTGCTATTGCAAATGCCATTATAACGCTTTCTAAATCAGGAAGTAATATCGTTACCTCGCGTCATTTGTTTGGCAATACCTATTCGTTATTTACATCAACTCTGTCAGCTTTTGGCATCAAAACACGTTTTTGCGACATGACTGCTCCGGCAAATGTTGAATCGCAAATTAACGAAGATACTTGTGCTGTTTTTTTGGAAATAATTACAAATCCCCAAATGGAAGTGGCCGATTTACAGGCTATTTCGCAAATATGTAAATCCAAAAATGTGCCTTTGCTTGCCGATACAACAATAATTCCGTTTTGTGCTTTCAATGCCAAAGCGCATGGCGTTGATATTGAATTGATTTCGAGTACGAAATACATTTCGGGTGGTGCAACTTCGCTTGGTGGTTTGATTATTGATTATGGAACCTACAATTGGATGAACTCGCCCAAATTACTTCCATTGGCTAAGGAGGTTGGCGATTTGGCATTTACAACAAAACTACGCAAAGAAATTCATCGAAATATGGGTGCTTACATGACTCCTCATGTGGCGTATATGCAAACACTCGGTCTCGAAACACTGTCGTTGCGGTATGAAAAAGCATCGCGCACTTGTTTCGAACTGGCAACAAAAGTAGAGCAGCTATCACAAGTGCAATGCGTAAATTACCCAACATTGGGCGAAAATAAATTTGCCGAAGTGAGTCGTAAACAGTTTGGAGATTATCCGGGAGCTATGTTTACGCTCGATTTGGAATCGCGAGAAGCTTGTTTTGCGTTTTTAAACAAACTAAAACTGGTAAAACGAGCCACTAACTTATTTGATAATAAATCCTTAGCCATACATCCGGCAAGCACCATTTTTGGTACTTTTACTCCCGAAGCACGAAAGTTGATGCGGGTTATGGATACAACTATACGTATATCGGTTGGTTTAGAAGCAATGGAAGATATTTTCGACGATATAAAGAATAGTTTATAATACCGCCCCAAACCCCTAAAGGGGCTAAAAAAGTGGTATTCGAAGTGATTTACATTAAATAAATGATTCGAATTTAAGAGACTAATGTAACTTTTCTTTTCCCCCTTTAGGGGTTTAGGGGGCAGGAATTGGGACATATTAAGAAATTGCAAATGAACAATTTTATTCAGAAAATTATTCTTTTTTTGTTCAATAGGCGTTTAAATAAACATTTAAAAACTGATGAACGAGACAAACGCTTTGTTAATTACAAAAGCGCGCGTTCTATTATCTTGTTATTCGAAAGTGATTATCTCGAAAAAAATAATGAAATAAAACAACTCATTCAAACATTTTACAACGATGGAAAAAAAGTAATGGCTTGGGGTTTTGTACAGAAAAAAGAAATTTCGACAGCCATTTTACCCGATTTTCGTATTTTAAATCAGAAAGATACCGATTTTTCGGGAATGCCGAATAACACGTTTATGCGTGAGCTCGAAGAATTGAATTTTGATTTACTTATCGACCTCTCTATAAACGAAAACAAGCCTTTACAATATCTTGCAATGTATGCCAATGCTGCCTGTAAAGTGGGTACGATCAATTATCCTGGCATGTTCGATGTCGTTATTGATGTGCAGCAACTCAAAGAAGAAAATAAACTCAACGAAGTGGATACCACTGCTATTCAAATTTACAATCACCTGTTTTTTTACCTTAAAAGTATACAAACTAACGATTAAATCCGTATTTTTGCACCGAATTTGTACAATTATCCTATGATTAATAATAAACTAACAGGAATGGGTGTAGCGTTGATTACACCCTTCAAAACAGATGAATCGATTGACTTCGAAGCGCTTTCGAGGATAGTAGAGCACCAAATTAAAAACGGAACTGACTATTTGGTGGTTTGTGGTACTACTGCCGAAACTCCTACGCTTACCGAAGCCGAAAAGGATAAGGTTACGCGATTTGTGGTTGATTGTGTGAGTGGTCGTTTGCCCATAGTGCTTGGTGTTGGTGGTAATTGTACAAAAGCAGTTGTTGATAAAATCACTTCTATCGACCTGAATGGTATTGATGCCATTCTCTCGGTTACGCCTTATTACAACAAACCTTCGCAGGAAGGACTTTATCAGCATTATGCGGCTATTGCCAAAGCATCACCGCTGCCCATAATTTTATATAACGTGCCGGGACGTACCGGAATAAATATGTTGCCTGCAACTACATTGCGTTTGGCAAACGAATTTACTAATATTTGTGCCGTAAAAGAAGCCTCTGGTAATTTTTCCCAAATCGACGACATTATTAAAAATAAGCCCGATGATTTTTTGGTAATATCGGGCGACGACGCCATTACTTTTCCGCTTATAACGCTTGGTGCAGTTGGTGTAATATCGGTTATTGGTAATGCCTTTCCGCGTGAATTTAGCCGCATGGTGCGCTTGGCTCTCGAAGGTGATTACGACAATGCGCGTAAAATTCATTACCGTTTTACTGAACTTATCGAATTATTGTTTGTCGAAGGAAATCCCGCTGGTGTTAAAAGCATGCTCGCTTTAATGGGATTCATCGAAAATAAATTAAGACTTCCTCTTGTTCCGAACACAATTAACACTTACGAGAAGATAAAATTCGTTCTAAATCAGCTAAATTAGAACTTTTTAAATCACTGATTTAATTCGAATGAGCGTCATATATTAAAAATTCGCTGGTTTTTTAATTAAATTAGTGTTAAATTCGTTGTTTGTGTTTTTTTTATTTAGTTTTTTGTATTTTTAAATGGCTTATATTCAGATTATTATCATTTTTGTAAAAAATATTTCAAAAAAATATTTCACAATTTGATTTAATAACGAAAAATGTTGTAATTTTGCATCGATTTTGAATTACAAAACATGTTTAATAATTAAAGTTAAAACGAAATGAAAAAAGTATTTTTATTTTTTGCTGTAGCAATCGCTATCGCTTCTTGCGCTCCTAAAGCTGCTGAAGAAGCTCCTGCAACTGACTCTGTAGCTGTTGATACTGTTGCTGTTGTTGATACAATGGCTGTAGATACTACTGTTACTGACACTGTAGCAAAATAATTAAGCTATGGCTTAAAATGCAGACGCATGAAAAAGTCCGTTAATTTATTTAACGGACTTTTTTTTTGTCGCTAAATGCTCAATTATCAGCGTTTTTTTGTATTTTTGCACTCCTAAAATTACTAAAACAAAAGAATTATGTTACGAATAGCTGTACAGGCTAAAGGCCGTTTGTACGACGAAACAATGCTCCTACTCACTGAGTCTGGAATTAAACTCGAATCGGGTAAGCGCTTACTTCTGTTGCCCGCACGTAATTTTCCGCTCGAAGTGCTTTTTCTTCGAGATGACGATATTCCGCAGTCGGTAGCCGATGGTGTGGCCGATATTGGTATTGTTGGCGAAAACGAATATGCCGAGAAAAAGAAAAATGCCTTGATTACTAAACGTTTAGGGTTTAGTAAATGCCGGCTTTCGTTAGCAATTCCCAAAGAAGTGGATTATAAAGGAATAGAGTGGTTCAATGGAAAAGTGATAGCCACATCTTATCCCGAAATGCTAAAAGATTTTTTAACTGAAAAAAAAGTAAACGCCGATATTCACGTGATAACCGGTTCGGTCGAAATTGCACCGGGGATTGGACTGGCCGATGCCATTTTTGATATTGTTAGTTCGGGTAGTACTCTTATTACCAATCATTTAAAAGAAGTTGAAGTGTTGATGCAGTCCGAAGCTTTATTGATACAACATCCAATTTTGTCTGCCGAAAAACAATCTATTTTAAACGAGCTGCTTTTTCGCATCGAATCAGTTCAGATGGCCGAAGATAAAAAATACGTATTGATGAATGTTCCTTCGGAAAATATGGACGAAATTATTAAAGTTTTACCCGGCATGAAAAGTCCAACGATTATGCCGCTTGCCAAAGATGGTTGGAGTTCGCTTCACGCTGTAATTGGCGAAAAACAGTTTTGGGATATTATAGGCAAACTGAAAGCGCTGGGTGCCGAAGGAATTTTGGTAATACCGATTGAAAAAATGATTTTATAATTTCGATGACTTCTGAAAACTGTAATTTATGTATTGATTGTGGAAATACGCGTACCAAAGTAGGTGTGTTTAAGGGTGATGCATTGATTTTTACAGAAGTTTATATCCTTTTCGGAATTTCGGAGTTAATAGAATTAATGAAAAAATTTTCGTTTTCGGCTTGTATCATGAGTAATGTATCGTTCGAAAATGTGGATTTACAGAATTATTTAGAAAATGAATTTCCATTTTTTATTTTGCTAAACGAAAATACAAAGTTACCGGTAGCAAATAGGTACGAACAGCCCGAAACGCTTGGTAAAGACCGAATTGCAGCTGTGGTTGGTGCCATTTCGCTAAAACCCAATAACGATTTGTTGGTTGTTGATGCAGGAACGGCGATTACATACGATTTTGTGGATGCGGCTTCCGTTTTTCACGGTGGAAACATTGCTCCCGGAATCCGTATGCGATCTAAAGCATTGCATGCATTTACCAAACGACTTCCCGAAGTGGAACCAACAGAAAATTTTGATTTATTAGGAAAAAACACAAATGCGGCATTGCTAAATGGTGTTATGAATGGCGTTATTTTTGAAATAAATGGTTATTTTGATGCATTAAAAATTAAATATCCTGAACTTTCAATTTTTTTAACAGGTGGAGACGCAAATTACTTTGTATCAAAGCTAAAAAGTCCCATCTTTGTAGAAAAATATCTTGTATTAATAGGTCTGAACCGTATACTCCAATTCAATGTCAAAAATTAAACAGCTTTTAGTCCTTCTTTTTATCGCTTTTTTTTGTGAATTTTCGATGGCACAAAACAATACCAATTCGCCATACACGCTCTATGGTTATGGCGACATTAGCGATAATTATTCGGGCGAGCAACGGGCTATGGGTGGTGTAGCTATCGGTTCGCGGTCGCGAACGTCGATAAATACAGTAAACCCTGCTTCGTACAGTGCCGTTGACTCTATGACCTTTATGTTCGATATGGGGATTTCGATGTTAGGTTCGCGATTTTCATATAACGGAGCAAGTACTTCGAAACTGAATGCAAATTTGGAATATATAACCATGCAATTTCCTCTTTGGAAAAATACAGGTTTCAGCATGGGTGTTCTGCCATACTCGTTTACCGGATACAATTATTCTACAACAGAAATTTTAGATACAAACATTTTTCCTGACACAATAACTGCCACTAAATTATTTTTTGGGCAAGGGGGTGTAAACCAGGCTTATACGGGCTTCTCAATTCAGTTGTTTAAACATTTGTCGCTGGGTGTTAATGCTTATTATATGTTTGGAAACAATCTGAATAGTAGGGTATTATCTTACAGTGATTCAGAATCCAGGCCTTCATATCAGAACGATTCGATAAAGGTAAACAGCTTTAGGTTTCGGTATGGCTTTCAGTACAATCAGATGTTCGACAAAAAACACGATTTTACCTTTGGAGCATATTATGAAATGAAATCACCTTTGAATGCCACTTACTCACGGTCAACAGGCAGTATAATAGATACGCCTGAGCCTTTTCAAGCAATATATAAAGAGTTTGAAATGCCTCAATCGTTTGGTGTAGGTCTGAATTATAATTACAACAAACAACTTTCTGTTGGGTTGGATTATAGTATGCAAAACTGGGCGGATGTAAAGTTTATGGGCGCTGCCGATACGCTTGCAAATCGTTCGAGGTTGGCTCTGGGAGCCGAGTATTTGCCCAATTCCCGTGGACGGAAGTATTTTGAACGGGTTACTTATCGTTTTGGTGTAAACACTTCCGATTCGTATTATAAAGTAAACGGACAATTACCTCCAAAAAATTTTGGCATAACTTTTGGTTTAGGTTTACCGCTACGCAATAGTAAAACCATAGTTAATGCTACTTTCGAATATGGTAAAATTGGATCAAGTACTTTGCTTCGTGAGGATTATCTGAAATTTACGCTGAATGCTGTTATAAATGAAAATTGGTTCTTTAAACGAAAATTATAATTAAAATAATAAGCTCAAATATTTATGAAAACGAAAAATGTATTAGTGATTCTTTTCAGCTTGGTATTATTTACCAACTGCTTTGCTCAAAAGGATACGAAGAAAGACAAAAAAAGCAAAAATGGAGATGTAGAAGTTGCTGCTCCCGCCGCGCCTGAAGCTCCCGCAGTGCCCGTTGTAGCTGTTGTTACCGAAGAGTGTAACATTAACATTAGTTTATTCAACGAATCGGCTAAAAATAAACAATACGCCGATGCTTTAGCTCCTTGGAACGCTGCTTACAAAGATTGCCCGGGTGCAAACAAAGTTATCTACAGTCGTGGTCGAGAAATTGTACAATGGGAATTGTCGCAAGTAAAAGACGATGCCACTTATGCAAAAGTTTTCGACAAACTGATGGGAATGTACGATAATCGTATTAAGTATTTTGGCGACGATGCCCGTTATCCTACAGCGTGGATTCTTGGTCTTAAAGGTTTGGATTATGTTCAGTTTGCCAAAAACGATGAGACCAAAAAACCGGCTTATGAATGGCTAAAAAAATCGGTTGAAGGTATGGGCGAAAACTCTGAATTAGACGTGTTACGTATTTTCTTAACAGTATCGAACGGAATATACAAAGCAGATGCTACACATGCCGAAAATTACATTTCGGACTTTACAAAAGTAAGTGCAGTACTCGACCAAATTATTGCTAATACGGCATTGAGAACCAATGCAGGAGCAGTGCAATTAAAACCGGCTCTCGAACAATTGTTTGCACAAAGTGGTGCAGCTGATTGCAATACGCTGGACAAATTATACAAAGACCAAGTTGCTCAAAACCTAACAAATCAAGATGTTTTGACAAATATTGTAGGGCTTTACAAACGGGTTCGTTGCATTGAATCGGAAGTATTTTTCTCGGCTGCCGTAGCTTTATACAAAATTCAACCTACCGAAGAGTCTGCTGCGGCTTTAGCTACCATGTCGTACAAAAAAGAAGAGTTCTCAAAAGCTGTTGCATTTTACGACGAAGCTACTAAATTAGCTACTAAAGCCGAAGATAAGGCAGAATATCAATTTACAAATGCTCAGATTACTTATAAAGAGTTGAATAACATGTCGCGTGCCCGTGAATATGCTCGCAACTCGTTGGAATTCAAATCGAACAACGGAAAGGCTTATTTATTAATTGGTAGTATGTATGCTAAATCGCGCGGTATTTTTGACGACCCTGTTTTGGCAAAATCAGTTTACTGGGTTGCTGTTGATAAATTTGTAAAAGCAAAACAAGTTGACCCAAGCGTTGCCGACGATGCAAACGAATTAATCCGTACCTATAGCGCATATTTCCCATCGAAAGATGATATTTTCTTCCAACCACAATTAAAAGCCGGAAGTTCGTTCTTTGTAGGTGGATGGATTGGAGAATCAACTACTTGTAGATAATATATCAATTCGACGAACGCATGATAATGCCGAAATATTCATTTCTCAAAATAACAATCGCCTGTATGGTGGTTGTTATTTTGTTTATGCATGGTTCGTGCACCAAAGAGGTAGAAGCCGGTAAAATTGCAGCCATAAGCGATAGAGCAAAACTACCACGCCTCCATGCTACCGATATTACAACCGTTATTTCCGATTCGGGCGTAACGCGTTATCGAATTTCTACGTCTAAATGGAATGTGTACGACAGGGCAGCACAGCCTTATTGGGAATTTCCGGAAGGAATTCATTTCGAAAAATTTGATGAGAACTTAAAAGTCGACGCTAATATCCACAGTAAATATGCCCGTTTTAACGAATACGAAAAAATTTGGGAGTTAAAGGGGAATGTCCGCATGATGAACATTAAAGGGGAACTTTTTGAAACGGAACAACTGTTTTGGAATCAGGGACAACAGCGCATCTATTCGGATAGTATTGTGAAAATTACACAAGAAACCAGCATTATTTATGCTGTCGGCTTTGAGTCGAACGAACAAATGACAAAGTATCTATTTAAGTCTACAAAAGGTATTTTTCCGGTGGAAGATTAAATTTTCGATAGATTTCTTGCATAAATAAAAATAATTTATCATCTTTGCAGTCGAAAATAAAACGAAAAGAAATGAACACTATTTTGACAGTAAACAAATTTTGGTGGTGGCACTTACAGATTAGCTAATCCGTGAGATGTAACACCTATGTATATTGTCAATTAAAAGATATTACAAAAAGGCTTGTCGGAACTCACGATAAGCCTTTTTTTATTTGACCCCTAACCCCTAAAGGGGAATTAAATTACAACTGTTTATTAAAAAGTATATGAACAAAGAAAAAAATACAAATAACAATACTAACTTCAACTCCCCTTTAGGGGTTGGGGGTATTGATAACAACGGCTTTTACGGCGAATTCGGAGGAGCATATATTCCCGAAATTTTGCATGGAACAGTTGAAAAACTGAAAGAAGCTTTTTATGCTATTAAAGACGATGCTTCCTTCAAAGCCGAATACTACGATTTGCTTAAAAACTACGTGGGTCGGCCGTCGCCGCTGTATTTTTCAAAACGTTTGTCGGAAAAATATAGCACAAAAATTTACCTGAAACGCGAAGATTTGAACCACACAGGCGCACATAAAATAAACAATGCGTTGGGGCAAATTCTGTTGGCAAAACGCATGGGTAAAACCCGTATTATTGCAGAAACAGGAGCTGGTCAGCATGGTGTGGCAACTGCCACCGCTTGTGCGTTGATGGGTTTGGAATGCATCGTGTTTATGGGAAAAACCGATGTGGAGCGTCAGTTCCTTAATGTGCAGAAAATGCGCATGTTGGGCGCAACGGTGGAGCCGGTTACAAGTGGCAACTGGACATTGAAAGATGCCACCAACGAAGCCATTCGTTATTGGTGCTCGAATCCTGATTCGTTTTATATTATTGGCTCTACTGTTGGGCCACATCCATATCCCGATATGGTTGGATTCTTCCAGTCTGTTATCAGTGAGGAAATTAAATGGCAGTTGCAGGAGCAGATTGGTCGCGATTATCCCGATTATCTCATGGCTTGTGTAGGTGGTGGTAGTAATGCTATGGGAACCTATTATCATTATTTAAACGATGAGCGTGTTAATATTATATCTGCTGAAGCAGGTGGGTTAGGAGTTGAAACAGGCGAGACAGCTGCTACCATCAGCGTTGGAACAGTTGGAATTATTCATGGATTCAGAACCTTACTGATGCAGGATGAAGATGGACAAATTACAGAGCCTTACTCAATTTCTGCCGGATTGGATTATCCCGGAATTGGACCAGCTCATGCCTATTTTGCCAAAGTGGGACGAACTAAAGTGCATGCCGTAAATGATGATGAAGCGCTAGAAGCTGCTTTTGAACTAACCCGATTGGAAGGAATTATTCCGGCTATAGAATCGGCTCACGCATTGGCACTCTTGAAAAAAGAAAAAGATACTTTCAAACCCGACGATATTGTGGTTCTCACAGTTTCCGGTCGTGGTGATAAAGATATGGATACGTATGTGAAACATTTTTCTGCCCCTAACCCCTAAAGGGGAATAAGAATGATAACCCCTAACCCCTAAAGGGGGACAAGAAAGATTAATAATGAATATTTACATTTATATATGAGTGATTTTCAAGAAAATATTATAGGCGACACTATCTTCATTTCCCCGCAATTTATCCCGACGGAGACGGGAGGGGATAGGGATTCTATGTTTTATGGAGCTTTACCAATTCATTTTGAATTAGCCAAAAAGTTAAGAGACAATCAAACAGATGCTGAAATATTCCTTTGGAATCATCTTTCGAAAATTAAAATTAAAGGACTCAGATTTAAACGGCAACATCCAATTTTATATTTTATTGCTGATTTTTATTGTCATAAAGCAAAACTTATAATCGAAGTTGATGGAGGGTATCATAATATTCCAGAACAATTTTGTTATGATATTAATCGTGAAAACGAATTAGCAGAATTAGGATTAAAAGTTGTTCGTTTTACAAATGAACAAGTATTCAATGATATTGAAACGACACTACAAATTATAAAAAATGAAATTTCTCATAGAATTAAATAAAATCTTTTTATGAATAAAATAAACAAAGGTAACTCAGTCCCCCTTCAGGGGATAGGGGTTAATTCTCGTACCATGCTGGCTGACTTGCAAACGCCGGTAGGAATATATTTAAAAATTCGCGATTTATACACCAACTCAGTATTGTTGGAGAGTTCTGATTATCACGGTGTGGAGAACAGCTATTCTTACATTGGTTTTTGTCCGATTGGTGGAATTTCGGTCAATCAGTTTTTGATTAAGGAGGAATATCCTGATGGCTCAAAAATTGAAACTCCGGTAACGAGCAAATTAACGGTTGCTGAGCGTTTCGATGCTTTTCTGAAATCGGTGGAACTGGTAAAAAACGATAATCCGGTGGGCATTAATGGCTTGTTTGGCTATTCGTCGTACGAATCTGTTCAGTATTTCGAAGATGTAAAACTTGCAGCCCGCGAAACAGTTCCCGGAAGTATGC